>Ga0123340_1001404_pt1 | contig 19905 bp, 11 predicted proteins | sample SirMexnodulemix_FD_89961 | JGI IMG/M metagenome (GOLD analysis project Ga0123340, IMG submission 89961) | Root nodule microbial communities of legume samples collected from Mexico - Siratro Mexico nodule mix | ecosystem: Host-associated > Plants > Roots > Nodule | place: Mexico: Nepantla... | reverse complement strand
TTTCAATCTCCTATCTAATTGCAAGGTAAAAATATCGATAAAAAATAATTTATTTTAGTTATTAAATCGTTACGTGTTTTATACTCATGGATCAATAAATTATATAGTTATATTTATGGAACAATAAGGTGATCAATATATATTATCTATTATTTTTTAAATAATTACTTTAAAAATTATATCAATTATAATTTGTGATTTCGCTCTTTGAGAATACAGGGTTTTATAATCTTTGATTTAGTGACTGTATAAAACAATTTGACAAGGTGTGAATTCTTTGAGCTAGTAGAATCGTCGTACATTCTATCATTAGAAAATTATCAGCCACTATGTTTTTAATGTTATTGTTTCTGTTTTGTTACCCATTTTTTTTCTTTTTGAAACTTTTTTTTCATTTTGATCTGGCTCTTTCTTCCTAACCTATCATTTCATGTTTTGCTTTATTGATCAATTTTTATTTGTGTTCTTTAAAATGTCAATGGTTTCAAAATTAATCTTAAAATTCATCACAAAATAAGATGTCAAAACATGAGTCCATGAGCCAATTACAATTAGATTGAATATATATATATATATTGAATATGAATGAAATACAAGTTAAACATAAATTCATATCAAGTTAGACATAAATTAACTTATAACCTACAAATAACTCGCATATAACTCAGAAATAACAACCTTTATCTTTTTCACTTTTCACTGTATACTTATTTACTATACTATACTTTTTCTTTAAATTTAATATATTATTTTACTTATATTTTTTGTAATATAAATTTTTAATTGCGATTAATGTTTAATGAAATAAATAAACCTCCTATAAACCGGTAAATGAGCTAATCCACTTTAAATAATTTAAAAGATCAAACTATGCTTAAACAAATCAATCCGGTCAACCACTAACTCGTGATGAACTTAGTCAGGATCTAAAAAACTAACCTATGTGATCAATGTAGGCTCACTTTGACACTCTTTTATACAAAAGGAAAAAAAATGTTATTTAACTTTCATGGGAGAAAGAAAGGACCAACAAAGACAGTGTTGAGATTTCCTAAACTGTGTAATCAAAGGTTTCTTGATTATTTATGATGACAATGGTGATTCTACACTATTGACTTGGCCACAAGACCCCATTGAGGTGCACTCCATCATCCAAAGGTGTAAGAGTATAAGACATAAGAAGGTTAATGAAAAATTTGATCTCAACCTTTTTCAGATTAGAAAAAGGATGGTTGACACTGAGATTTTCAAAGTTCAAAAGGAGATCCTCAAGATCAAATATTCAACCTAACATCCATGCTTGAACAACCTTGGTGATGAAGGATTGATGAATTTCTTAGCTAGATTAGAGATTTAGCTTGAAGCTCGTAATCAACGATCTAAAGGCAAAAACTACCTTTTCCTACACCCATGTACCCATCATGGTACTTAAAAAGACAGAGTTACTCTTGTGTCTATTTTAGCATTCCAGAAAATCTATTCCGAAAAAATATGGAAACTTTTTAGCATTTCAGAAAATCTATTCCGAAAAAAATATGGAAAAGAAATTCCGTAAATACGTTTGAAAGGTAAGAAAAGTTGTATTTAAAAAAAAAAATATTTGTAATACAAAAATTATATTCTGAAATGACCTTTCTCTAATATAAGTTTTGCTTTTCCAAAAGCCAATTCCATAATACAAATTTTGTATTACCAAAAAGTCATTTTGAAATACTAACTTTTATATTTCAGAATTCTTTTTCCCTAATTCATTCCACACCTCTCATTTTTTTATTACGGAATCAGAGTTTCATAACAACTTATTTTTCCGTAATTCATTCCACACCTCTCATTTTTTTATTACGGAATCACAATTTCCTAACTTATTTTTGAAACCCAATTTCCTAAAAACTCACCCTCCACTTTTGCAAAATTCAAACAAAAAATTATTAAACCACTTACACCATCTACATTGTCTTTACAATGTTACCAACACTTCAACTATATCTCACCAGAGTAAAATGACAACCGTCTCACCAGAGTAAATGACAACCGCAAACACGGCAACGCCCCCAAATCTATCACCACCGAAAACCTGCCTCTCCACCTCCTTTTTTTCAAATATAAAAGACGAAGATAAATTTGAAATTTAAAAAAATAAATAAATTGATAGGGTGCAGGAAGTTTTTGCCCGAACTAAAACGTCCAAATGACAAAACAAAATGAAGCTGAATTCAAATTCAAGCAATGTGTGATCCAACCAGATTGTGTTGCTTCAAGGCTAATAAGCCAACCGAATTTCATGCACAATTTCTCCCAACACCTTTAAGCCACTTAATGGTAACTTTGCAGCATATTTCCTACACAACTTTGAAAAAGGTTCTAGTTTTCAATCTCAAAAGCTTAACTTTGATTCAAAACTTTTGCAATTGAAGGCAGAGAACACGGGTTTTGATAGTATCAATGATGGTTTTGTGTGACCCGTTGTGCAAACAAATTTGACACTTGCAAATTCTTCTATCAAATTAATGTGGCTGTACTTGTTTATTCTTTGAATTGATAAAATTGAAAGTTTGACGTCTCAACTTGACGAGGGTGTAAATTGGAATGATGAAACATATGGTGTTTGTTTTCAAAGTAACAGCTACTATTTATCTATCTTTATCTTTATTCCGGATGATCGACAATGAAGTAGTAATCTACTTGATCAATCTTTGGAGTATTATAGTCAACTTGGTGAAATTAAAAGTTTGGCTTCTCAACTTTATGAGGTTGTGAATTGGGATAGTTGACTTAATACAAGCCTATACATTGGATTAACACATTGTAACTATAAGAGGAAAGCAATACAACAATGTTTTACACAACAATGTTTTACTTAAGGATGACAACCAACCGGGACGAATACAAATTTAATTACACTTGTCAAGTTCATTAATACAATTTCCTGTCGGGTAATGAGTAATATTATTAATATTTTTATAAAACATAGAATTCAAAGCAAAGAACATAACAATAGGACATAATATTATGCTAAATAGCAAAAAAATAACTGTAGATTCCAAAAAATTCAACAAACGCCCATATATGCTTTACGAAATAAAAATGAAGTTCTAGCTGAATTTTTTGGAACAGAGAAAGTTGTCCCCAAAGTTGGAATTAAACCATATCAGGTACCCATGAAATAACTAAGAAAACCATTTTAACGTAGTATGCAAAATATCACATTAAATGACCATATTCTAATTCAACTAAAGATGAAAATATTAAAATAAAAACACTTCAACAACCTTCTACCTAGAATTTACATAGGTTTACAGCCAAATTTAAAGACAAAAATGAAAAATGGCAAGGGAAAGAAAAAGGAAATAACAATGTCTAAAATTTCCAAGTTAGATTTTTACAACTTTACACACCACCTTGCTTCAGGTGACGAAGGTGAAAAAAGGTTAAAATATCATGACCAAGATAATTAACATATATCTTCTGGACTCGTGTAATCAAAATTTACATACCTATCAAACAGCCATTAGAGGGATAATCTAATAAAAATTTCTTCACAGACCTGCAGGCAATGGATGCAACATCATGAAAGCATATGAAGATAGCAACAATCATTTTTAAAGCATTGATAGTCAGCTATTTAATACAGGCCAAGTCTATGAACTTATAATTCAAACCTAAAGGAGTGTCGAGCAGATTAAAAAAATAATAAAACCACCTCTCTACTAGAATAAACCACATAATCATACATATCATATCATTTACACAAATACAGATAATTAAATTCCAATATTTCCATTCGCTCACATATAGTTGAATTGTCCATGTAGCATACTGACGATTTAATGATAATAATATATTAGTCCTTTTAAAATATATCACCTCCTATTGTAGTTGTTATATTTGATTGCCTCAAACAAGTCCACTGCACTAAGGTTGACTTATAAGTTGATATTCTGGAGAGGGTTACACTAATATACGGCTGCGTAAGACATTTAACCTTAATAATCTATAGCGGAAGATACAAAACTACAGGCAAATTCAACATCCTCCAGCTGCCAGACAAAGCATTAGGGATATCCTATCCATTTGTAAACCATTGAAACCCTCATTGTCACACAGGTAATTCAATCTTAACGTATGTCTCTTTTCTAACATACACCAATGGCAGTCCTAATAAATGACACTTCTTATATCACCAGCGTACCATCATAGAGGATGATAAAAGTAATACAAAATTATATTATTGTCCTTCCACCTGTGCCAAATGTTTTCCTCATTGACAATAAATGTCTATACATATGAAGGAAATGGCCGAGTTGTCAAGATAAGCATTACAACAGACCATGGAAGCTTAGAAAACATTTTAGTTGATATATAAAATGATTGGATGAACCAGAACACAGTACAAGATAATCTTGAATGGAAATTTCTAACAAGTTAGTTTGAAGTTTAAAGAAATAATGGAAAACGCGGAGAAGCTAGTTCGTTACCTCTCACATCTTGACAACTCAATTGAAATTATCAAGGATGATGACTTCCAACTCAGACCTGATAGTGGCCAAAATACTGTTTAAAATGGTGATGCACATTTAAAATTAAAGACAGTATAAGCATCCCTCTATCATTCTTGATAATTAATTTTTCCATAAACCAAATGAATAAATTTTTATTAACACAGCTTATTGCGAGTGCATTAAGATTATCAGGTTAAGAGCAATTCTCTATCTTTCTCCCATTTGATTACCAAAATATTTCAAGCATTGAACTCTCAAAATGTATATTCAGCCATTTCTTGCACAGTCAACTTTTTAATTAGTGAATGATCTTAGTCTTGAGTTCTGGTATCTTTAATGGAAAGAATAAGGAAGAACACCCCCACTCCCCAATTAACAGAATCAAAGACACAAACTATCGAACTTCAAGGGTCAGCACCTCTCAATGACAAAGGCCCTAATTTCCTCTCATATATAACAAGATGATCTACTTCTACCCGTCCCATCATATATAGGCAACATGCCTTATTCAGACCATCTAGCTAACTCACTATTATAACTTACTAGTGGATAACTAACCTATTGTAACTAATTGCAAATGGGGGTCATCTAACAATACTCCCCCTCAAAAAATAAAAAGCACTCACATTGTCTTCAAGATGAATCACTTATGAAAGTTCCATCAGGGTTCCAATTATTTTAAGCATGACAACCAAGCCAAATCCCACCCCTGCAGCAGCCCCAAAAATATCATCAAGCCATTCTTGGTCAAATACAAATAGTTGAATACCTCTATTCTTCTCCAATGATCTGTTTTTGTAATATTATTGGCTGGAAACTAAGTATCAATGGCCCTGCACAGGACTCAGATTCTCTGACTCCTTTCCAAGTTGTACCAAGGCAAGTGGCAGAAGATGATAACTATAGCGACCCTTCACTTTCTTTTGTTGGATCTGACCCATTAAATCAGGAAAAGAGCTCAGCCTACAAGCCCCATTTGCACACACAGAAAAAAGAAACTAATGCCACTGTATAGGGCATGGAACACAGAACAAATATATCATATATGGGCTTGACTAATTAGGCTAATGAATTGGTGTTAGTTTCTTCTCCCTTCCTGTCTGTTCTACTGATATAGGGTTGTGGGACAGCAGCCACCCGTCTTTTGACGCCACTATTGTCATTGCATCGATCACCATACACATATCTTGGTATGACAGTTATGGTGGTACGGCTTGGTCAATGAGCTAGACATTGCTTAAGCCTTTAACTCTTGTTGCGTCATGAACAGAGTTAATGTTTGGGCCAGTAGAAACACATCCTTCTCGACCCTCTTCTTCATTTCCAAGGTAACATAGACCATACCCCACGTATCAATGCTTCGGATATGCAAGACAAATCCAATCTCTGTGCTCTATTTCAGTCACCATACAAGGGTCATATTCAGTGTCCTGTGCAATTCTGATGATGGAATCTGGGTTGGTCTACACATGAGACAGAATTACAACCCATCCTCCTAAATGGAAGCTTTTGAGTCTGGTGGTTGAAGCAGTGGTTTACGCACTAGAGCCAGAGCTCCTACACAGCTGATGATAAGTTGACTAGAACTCTTGGGGTTTTACTATCTCTCACATCTTCGTCCATGCTCATACTAAGGTTTCTCTTATTCTGAATCAACTGATTTGCTGAATGATCACTCTTGTCCTTTGTTTCTTTTGCTTCCTCCCCATTGATGCTCTATCCACAACCTTGATTCTGGTTTTAGAACTCTAATTTTACTGCTGGTTCTAATTCACCACAGTTTGTCTATTCTCGAACATAAAGGTTCTTGCTTTTCACCCTTGTCTCCACATTCTAGAATCCGTTTCTTGGCTCCCATGGTTCTTCTCATCCCAAAAGCTCGATCCTATTAATCAAATTACTCTCTGTATGAATCTTTTGACTGTTGCTGTCACAAAGGTCAACCAATTTTCTTTTAGTTAATTTGATTCTACTGATTGAGAACAGCACTGCCATTGCAGCCAAAGATAACTCCTTTTCTAGCTCCATGGCCTCAAAATATTGCCCTACACATTGATTGGCAACCAATAGGCCTCTTTTCCATCAAATGTTGGAATCATTTTCAAAGTCTTCATACCCCCAGCTCCAATACAATGTTCTACCAGTGGGCAGAAATCAGGTATCTTTACTGGAAAGAACATGGAAAAACTGCATCCAATTTATGAAATATAATACACATACTACAGAACTCTGAGGGTCTTCATTTCTCAATGCCAATAGAGGGTCCAAGTTCCTCTCCCAGACAACAAGATAATCTATGTCTCTCCCTCCCTCCTTATTTATAGGCAACATGATTTATTAAAACTATTGAACCAAACTAATTAACTAATGAGTAACTAACCTATCATATGCTAAGGTAGCTACCTAACAAAGAACCATTCGATAAAAATTTTTAAAGAATGTACTTTATAGTCCCAACTTCTATCCTTAAGTGAAAGCCCAAAGACAGGATTGTCTCATTCCTCATCCTTATCTATTTTTTATTATTTTCACAACCCGGCCAGATGGTATTATAAAATGAAACACAAGCCATGATTTGATTTTGAATACATTAAGCACAGTAACTAGGGTCATGTATGAATATTTAGATGATATAAATTGGCACAGATGTATAAAGCTAGCCTTCAGACCAGAGGAAAGGACTAAAGAATATGGACATTTCTGATTTATTATACTGCAGATACATGATTATATATATGTGTGTGTGTGTTTGTGTGCGTATATGTATATATATAGATAGATAGATACAAGGAGAAAACAAAATACGGAAAAATTGGAGCTGATTCTACAGATATGGTCCGGATTACATTATGTACAGGAAATCTCCTAAAAGAAAGCAATTTATTTACATAAAATCAAATTAAATATGATATAAATTGAAACAAAGTCAAATAAGGCTATGTTTGGCCCAACTTTCTTCTTAATATTTTTTCTTAAGAACCACTTTAAAGTTAAAGCTAAAAATAAGAGCTTTAAAAATAAAGTAGTTTGAAAATTTTCAATTTTTTTAAAGCTTAAACGAGAACTCAAGAGAGTGATGGCAGAAGAGCAGAGGAAGAGATAGAGTGAGAGAGAGAGAGAGAGTAAATGACAACTTGTTCTGAAAAAATCCTTCACCTAACTGAGAGCTCTTCAGAAAAAATGTTCCAAACTTCTTTTAAGGAGAACAAAAAATAAAAGAGTTGGGCTAAATACTACCTAAATCAAATATGTATCATATTTCCTGGGCTATCGTTGTAATCTACTTAATATCTCAACAGCAAGGAAAAGTGGATGCAGAAATAATTTTTCATTAATCATAAACAGTAGGATGACTAAATACTTATTTATCTGAATGTTTAGATAATGAATGGGATTAATTTGGCATTCGTATACTGCACTTAGTTTCAAAATGCAACCGAAACCATAAATGAAACAAGATTATCATCATACGCAATCATCCTCAAAACTACACTCTTCAAGTATTATCACGATTCTCACGAACTTGTTGATGTTTCATATCTATGATCACATATTTGCATGTTTCAAATTTGTTGGCAATGGATGATAATTACTGTTTGAAAGATTAATAAACAAATACTATTCAAGCTTATCCATAGGACTGTTAACTTGATTGTTATAAATTCAGCTCTAAAATTTACCCCTTTTCAATTTATTGTACTTTCTCAAACTTTTTCCTAGTATTTTTACTGTTCCCGGACAAATATTTCAATATTTCTTAATATATCAAACTAAATTTGTCACTTTAGACAACAAATTACACACTGCATCAATCAACGTCCATAAGACTCGAATCATAATATTAAAGGAGTATATGACAATAAATAGATTAAAACATAATAACACAGACCAAGTAAAACTTAATAAAAGGTTCCATTTCTATCAGCACACATGAAAATAGATCGGCCCTTCATATGAAACACAAATGAAATATTTAACTTTCAGAACTATATTCCTTAATATGATAAATTTCATGTACACCCTCACGGAATATTCCAACTTTTACTGTACAAGGACTAACATGAGGAAGTGAAGACAGAGATGGATGCTACCAATACCTTTTGAGAGAAACACAGAACTCCACATTTGTCAACTGAGAAGAAAGGGGAACCAATTCTGGACTCAACAATAAGATAACCAATAGTTTATTTTATAGGTTAATTCATCTCAAACTCAAATAGAAAGGAGGCTTTAGCATCTAATTAGAGGCCAATTTTTTTCTTAATCCTAGAAGAAAGATCAGCTAAATTTGGTCTAATGAGAAACCTTATTCTTTGTTACCATATCTCTTTGCAATGATAGGACGAACATCATCAGCATCAGCCAAAGTCTCAAGAAAGGGAAGTAGTGACATCAGTGCGCAATCTAATGGATCATCAAACCAGCTCTTTATAGGAATACCATTATTCACTTGCAACCGGAAAACCTGAAATGCATTACATAGAATAAAAGGATTAAACACCCAAGAATATTCAATAAAGAAAATAATATCTCCTCGTCCCCCATCAAGGGTAATGGGAGCCTTTAGGTGTTTTTAAGCAGGGAAAGAGATGGAGAGGTGGGAGAAGGGGATGGAAGAGAGTTATTTCCTCTTGTATGGATATTTAAGGATGTGAAGGAGAGAATGAGGACTATTTCCCTCTTTAAAATAAAGCCCTCGACCCCAGCCCACTTTTGAGGGGGAAGGAAGAAACATTTCGTCCTCCCCTTCCCGACTCAAAAACTTCCAAACAACGTCCAACTAAGTTTCCCTTCCTTTACCTTTCATCCAAACACCCAACACAAGGTTATTAAGTTAATATTGACTCATTGTAAGCAATCTCAAATTTCTTCTATTGTATTATTGTCTCGGCAAATATTAGAGCCTAATGCTCATCTAATGCTTGCTGCAGGAGTCCACAAGATAACTTGTGAAGCTTTCAACATACCTATGACTTATGGAAAATCTTGTAATATATACAACAATTGGAAAAGTGAAATATTTTTAATTACCCTCAGACTCAAAATAACATTGTGGTCAGAGTTGAATACTTCACAGATATTGAAAACTGCTTAAAACTTGGGAACTGAAGACAATAGTTGAACCAACAAAAGTGGGCACGGATTTTGTACCTGAGGTGAATTATCAATTATAGCAACTTTTGCAAGATCAACACCTAATATAGTAAGATCTTTTGTGTAATTTCCATCTGAGAAAAGGCATGATTCTCGATACATGCGACGTGAGATGAATCTTCCATCAGGATCCAATATATCAAGTAGTTGCTTTGCATATATGCTCTGGCTGGCAGTAAAAATAACTACTTCAAACATCTCTGATACTCTCTCCAAGAATGCGTGGAGATAAGGCCTCTGTTTTACATATACCGTGTATTCTTTCATATTGAAGAAAACAGTAAAAGTGAAATCCGCATCATCACAGTGTTCCAGTGTAGAATGAACAAGTGTTTCTGGATACAAGAAAACATGGCAGATGGCTAGGTAAAAACTATTTTCAACATTTAATATTTCAAAACATTCAGAAAAATGACAAATCAGATTTATTTGAATGAAACAGAGAAATATCATTCAGTAGAAATGCTTAAAGAAATCAGTCAAACTATGCCCCTATTTGGTTGAGAGGAAAGGGAAGGATATGGGAGGATAAAAATGATATAGTAGGTTTGGTGGAAAAGAAAAGAAGAAATAATTTTAGGTGAGACATTATCTATTTCGCGCCTATTTTTACTCATCTCTCTATCTCCCCCGTCACCTCTGTTCTTTAATAAAACACCTTTAATTTCTACATTAATTCTACTCTACCAACTTATTTCTATCCTACTTAGTTCTCTTATTTCTATCAAACAAAGCAGAAGTTTGTTTTCGATGAAGACACTGAATTCTCTCAATCAAATTCAGTTGTAATTTAACAAGAGATATTTGCATAGGCAAACCATTATTGAGGCATGGAACACTTGTGTTGGAAATACCATATCACCTAGCGATAAAGTCATTTCATAGTTTATATGTGGGTGCAAACCTTACATTACAAGCCGGTTTTATAAGATTGAGTTAGACTTAAAGTCTGACTCCTTAAGATAGTATCAAAACCTATCCTAGTGAGGTTTAATAGACCTGTCGTGTCACCCACTATCATACCACTATTGAACCACCCATAAATATCTAGTCCAAGGCTTGAGTTAGGCAGCCTTGACGTGAGAGGCATGATTTAGAGTCTAGTGAAAAGGTCATTATATAGTTTATAAGTGGATGCAACCTCTACTTCCAAGTTAAGTTTATTTTGTAAGGTTGAATTAGGCTTAAAATCCACTTCTTAAGAACTTTAATATGCTATATTGTGCAATCAAGCTAGCTAATTTCAAAAGTTGGTTAAAAATGAAGCTCAACTAATCAATCAAGCCTATAGCACTTTAGAGTACAGGAAGTTCCTTTAAACTTCAAATACTATGTGGCTATGAAGTTTCAGGACAAAGACAATCACACTAGTTTCATCCTCATTCAAGTTTGCAGACATCAAGAAGCATGATCTCTTCATCCTGATTTCTGCCGACAAAGTTGTTGTTTATAGCATGTGAACATATCTCAACACCCTTCTAGCCAACATGTTCAGCGTCAACCTCAAGCTGCCCCCTTGTACCCAATCTACCCCACCCTCTAACAGTTTCAGATATTATTCCTCCTTTATCTACATTTATCAGAGCTCCTTGGTGTCATTTTATATCCCCCTTGATAACCCATGAACTACAATTAATATGTACACCTTACTAAAATATACAGTAGCATCGGACAATTGTACTAGGTGGTCTTATTACTATTATAGCCAAATCACTGGGGTATGAGATCTGTTGACCCAGTTGATCTCATTGATGGCTCTCGCACTATTGACCTTGCAACCTTTAATTCCATGCACAATGATTTTACTGATAGGGATGAGTACCATTTTGTGGTTTCCCAAACTATCACTGACCACTTAATGCCTAAACCGACTTAATCTCCATGGAACCTTAACGGTTGGATAATTCATTGGTTGGGCCTATTGCTGATTCTGATGATTGGAAACCACATTCCCCTGTACCTGTGGCTAGTGGTGAGTCAAATAATGCCCAAATGCATGGATGCCCACCTTTAGGCCATTGATGACAGACACCCGTAATATCACCACTGGTTGAGAGGCTGTATAATTGGTATCCCCAGCAATCCCAAGATGGTGATCATTTGAACCCTGTTTGGTGAAGCTCACACTATATTTAATTGTTTTATACGTAACAAGCTTACAACTTAATAAGACTTGACTTGAGGGAAAGTGTAAGAATATATAAAAAAAAATCTAACAATATCTTCATTATTTCTTGCAATAATCTTAAAGTATCTTAAATTATTTGTTTCCTTATTTAGTTAGGATTATAATCTAGAAGTGCTATAAATAAGGTTAGTACTTTATCTTTAGTATTATATTTTAAAAAATCATATCAATTTTAATGTCTTTAATCTCTTGAATCTCCTTTTCCTCTCAATCTCTCTCTCTCTTTCTCTCTCTCTCTTCCATCTCTCTACAATTATATATATATGTTTGATAGTCAGTTAATTGTACAATTAAAGAAGAGATTCCAATGTTATTTCGTAATTTATTTCCTTATTTAATTAGAATTAGGAATCTTATTATATAATTGTATTAGTAGGCTTGGGCTTTACTAGCAGTACCTACCTAACCTAAATATTGTAATGTGTAAAATAGTTAGTATTTTGCATCACACCTTATCAACCATAGATCATATAATAAATGTATAACATATAACCATGTTTACTTATGCATCTGAAATTTATAAATCGTTTTTTTAGGCACAATTATTATTATTTTTGACAATTTAGGTGAAAATAATAAGCTTTACCATGTCATGGACAGAAATATATCTGCATGGATATCTTTTTTGAGCTAAAGCATTAAAAAATCTGAAGATAAATCATCCAAAATTTATTCTTAAATCAAAAGTAAAGTGGCATATTTTCATGATAAAGGCCAATGTGTATAAATAACAATTAAAAAGTGAAAAAAGGGTGCCATGAATCAAAAGCAACTTATAATCATAATGAATAAGAAATGGTGAATAGTTCATAAGCATCATTTAAGTGATATCAGTTTATGTCAATGCTATATTAAATAATAATTGATTATTAGTATTATGTGGGAGACATGCTAACTTATTTTCTTACCATCTAAATCAAGCACTAAAGTTACTGACTTTCTTCTTGGAGATTGCTTAGGAATTAGGGTTGGCTGCCCATTCACTTCTATTTCTGATAGTTCTGGTAGATTCTTGATAAATGATTGAGGATCAAAGCACTCTGATTTATCCAACTCACTTTTAACATCTGACTCCTGATTGCAGGATCTTATCTGACCCATTGCCGAATACAAACTGTCACTTTCTCGAACCATCACAGTTTCTTCAAATGATATGATATCAGAAGTACAGCCAACTTTAATATCATCTTCAAGAGCAGGCAGGATCATGTACTGTTCAGATGCAGTAAACATGGAAGGCTCAGCAGAACCATAATCAGATAAACAGTTGGTTCCACTGATATCATCATCAAAGGAATTTCCGCCAAAGGGTAAGCTTGTAATGATCATGTCAGAAATGTAAAAGTCAGATACATCACATGTTTCATAACCACATATGCTTCTTCCCTCATCAGCTCCCAGTCCTTCTATGTTTGTATTACCAATGCTCCCTAAAATAGAACCAAAGTAGTTAGCATATAAACAATAACAATCAAATAATCAGAAAGTAAAAGCCATACATTGTTATGCAGGTAGTTCAATCTAAAAGAAAAAATTGAGAATCAAACACCTCTAACTAATTTTGGTCCTCTAGGGAATTGGGTTGGACTGCAAATCTCATTAATTTACAGTGTAGAAATTTTAAGCCAAAATATTACATGTTCAATCATAGGGGTATTTTACTACTTCTTTTTAGGGTCTCAAATTTTTGTTTTAGTCAGATGCACAGACTTTGATTTTGTGGGCATTCTTTAACTGGCGCCAGTATTTGGGCTGCCAGTCATGTCTTTTCAAGACTTTCTGTCTGTGTTTTGATGTATCTTATTTAAGTTAACTGTCGTATAGGTCCTTACCAGTATGCTATGACTGTCATGCATGTCTTCTTTTGTTACTATGACTACTTTAAGATTTAAACCTATGACCTACAAACACCCCCAATTCTTATATTCAATTTTCCCGAGAAAAACACAATCTTGATATGTTGAATTCAAAGCCTTCCAATGCCCTGTAATAATTGTATATAGCAAATTTATCGTGTTGGTGTATGGATGCAACAGAAATTGCTGGCATAGCAGAGGGAAATTTTCATACGGAACGATTTAATAATTTAAATTATATGGTAATTTGTGACTGGACGCCCAGGTAAGACTTTTGCATTATGGCTAACTGTTTGTTGAGGTTGTATGGGAGATTTTAAAACGTCATTCCTATTTATTATTGTCTATACATGTCCCTAAAACTAAATAACAAAATGACTGGTAGACAATAAATCAATAAGACTTGGTTAAATTTAAGTATACGGTTCATAGTACCAACATAATAGATAATGGTAAGTTATTCAATGGAGCTACAGATTTGGCGGCCAAAAAAGAAAATGATAATTTACTAGTAATTGATCCTAACTATTAAAAATATAATGTAGCCATTTATATTAACTTAAAATTGAAGATCCTGATTTCTTATAACGTTTTATGTTATTTTATTACATAAATAATCACAAATATAAATTTTATTATTACCAGTTCAAACATTGAATCTTGAATCAGTGTCTTCACTGGGTCAATAACCAATCCACTTTAAGAACATTGATACTTATTGTTCTGGTTTATCATTCTTGCTTCAGTAACTCCCATTCATGTGTGTGTTGAAGATTGTTTTAAGTTTTAAATATGGTTTCATTCCCTTAAAACAATGCAATGTTTTCTTTAGCCCCTACAAAAGTTTTATGCATTTCAAACAACCCTATTTACCAAAAATGATGGAATTTTCATATTATTACTATCCTCTGAGGGACTAAGATCACATATGTTACGTGTAGGAGGAACTAAAAGTTAATTTAGAAGGGGCTAAAAGTATGTGATATTTTCAAGAATCAAAACATATCTAACACTTTTTAATTAGTTTTTATTTTTAACCATCTATTTACTTGTATAGTTGAGATTCGCTCCTTATACGCTATCGTCCCTTTCTGCTTGCATCCTCCTCCCATTCAAATATGTATAAGAGCATAAATAACAAGTACATTTCCAATTTTGAAAATGTGAGAACTATAAATTTAGATCATATAATGATACAGGATGGTCAAGATCAAAATTTAACCACATAAGAAAGTCATGTATACGAAAAAGGATATTTCATTGTTCTCGTGTCTCATACCTGCATCTTTTTCAGTATAATGTTGTGAATGGACTTCAATGGGCTCAAAAGCAGGAGAAAACATTGTTTCTAAGCTTGCTGTACAGGGGTTGGTTGGTTCCTAGAAAAAAAAAAAATTGTCAGTTGTGCATTATAAAAAAGTTCAAATTTCATGGATTATAGAATAATGGTTGACAAGATATGAACTTTAGCATAAAAATCTATTATTATTTTTAAAATGACAAGGAAAATATTTGGCTTCCATATTGAATTGAAGCATCACATCCCAGACCAATCATCTTTTATTCTCCTCTCAATGTGTTCAGATATCATATCCCATAACATAACTTTTAATCAGGAAAGCTAAGTTACACTCAGAGCTTCTAGAAGTAGTTCCTCCATGCTCTCACTATAACCAAAACCAAAGTTTCTAGAAATATCCTTTTAGTAAAGAAATGGCATAATTTATTTATCTAGGAGAGAATTATATATAAAATATAGCACGGATGTACCAGTATAGTTACAGTACATACCAAATTAAGTTGACTACGGGGAGCTTGCCAACCTTCACAAGTCACATAACAGTTCTAAAATCCTAGATATGTCTAGTACTTCATAAAAATTCAATAAACTTATTCTTATTTAATTAATTTTTTTAAGTCTAAACTAGTTTAAAACAAATCCAAGATGGGTTTATTTGTAAAAATTTCTCTATAAACACTTTTAGGAGAGTAAAATAATAATAATAATAATAATAATAATAATAATGAAATAAGGTTTATCATAAGTTAAATTAGTTTACACACAAATTAAAAGTAAGAATTTATAGAAGCTATATGAGAAAGTTTCTGCAAATTAACCTATGCATATGCTAATTTTAGCTTATAGAAAAACTCGTTTCCTTTTTCCTTCTTATTTTTCTCTTCTAAAAGCATTTCTGGAGAAGTTTGTCAAAATGGATCCAAAAGTAAATAGGCTTTAAAATAACCAGTGTATGTTTTTAATTTATTCCTCTCCCTGTTTCTCATTTGTCTACCAATCTAAAATATAAAAGAAAGATACACAAAGCATTGACAAACAACAGTAAGTATTAATCTATCATAAAATCAATAGTCAAGCAAACTAAACACATCTTGAGACTAGTTCAAATGTATACATTTACATAATTAGTTTAAATTTGGACAGTTCTGCACCAGTTTTCTAATTTAAATATGTGCCATTAATAAATTAAGATAGGATCAAGACAATCAGATCCCACCTGTTCATGCATTAAACTGTGTTCATTCTACTGTTTTTGTGCATGTGGAGAAGGGGAGGGGGAGAAATTCATAATTTCTACTTTGTTGAATTTCTTTTAAATCCTTAAAATGCAATGTCTTCCATACTCTAGCATTCTAGTAAATGCAAGTCATAAAGAAACTTAATCACATCTTATCAAGTACTGGACAGCTATAAGTATAATAATTTTCTTTTGAGAGCAACACAAGTCTATATATTCAGGAAAAATAAAATAATCATAGAGAAAGAGATGGGGGTAAAAAGAGCATTCAAACTCACAAGATCCATCCTTCCTGTAAACAGCACTAAATTAATGAAAATGTTGCATACAAATATAAAATAGGGAAAGACAGCATCGTTAGTCCTTTTAAAGTTTTAAGTTTTTTCAGAAAAATCTCAAGACCAATAAAGTGTTCAGTTTTGACACAGCCTAGCAAATTGTGGATGAGTTAATTTTAGGACAATATTTATGGAGGATTATATTTGTGGCAGTTGTCTAGACCACTGTAGTGATTAACACCAAGCTATTAGTAAATTAAACAAGAAGTAAACTCTCAAATAATTGCCTAAAGCCAATAAATCAAACTCTACCATTTTTCCCAGGACAGAAGAACAAACAGAAAATTGGTGCTCGGATTCAGACTTTTCTTTATCCAGAAATTCATTGCTGTCAATAGATTGATGACATGCATCATCTTTGGGCTGTGTCCTTGAGGAAACTACAGGGAAAGAGTAAGAACTATCAAATGTGAGGAATTGAAATAATTTAAGCACAAACCCATAAATTTAGGAAGATTGTATCTAGTCAGAGATTAATACCCATTATTGCAGCACAGGAACAGATTATGCAAACAACAATAGCAAGAAATGGATATAAAATTATAGTTGGCCCACTCTACTCAGTCAAAAGATAAGAACTAGTTCTGTTATACCAAATGAATCTCACCACAACAATTTTTTCTGTTCCATAATCCAACATTTGATTTAATAGCTGTACATTAATGATGCCAGCACAAAGCTGCAATATGATCAAAGATTCCAACACATTACAATAGAACAAATTTATGACAATGAAGAATCCTAACGGTTACTGTTCAGAAATACACAAAGGGCTTATCAGAAACCAAATTTTAAAACTAATCTTAGATCATACATCTGTATTAGTATCACAAAGAACAATTCTTTCTTACATCCTCATTTATGTGGCTCAAAAGCATCAACTCACATGACCAAGGAAAAAACTGGTAATCCATATTGTCTAGGTAAAGACTATCCTTACGATTCACTTTTGGATCTCTTTGCTTTTGTCATGTCTTTCTTTTTCTCATCTTTCATTTACAGCAAGGATTTAGATCTTCTCATCCTGAATTTTCCACATGACTATGTCATGTGATAAGAGATTAACATAACCAGGACTATTTCTGAGACCCTGTGTAAGGGTGTAGCACCCAGTGCAGGAGGACCTTAATGTATTCACTTTTCTAGCATGACATAGTAACTTGAAAAGTTAACATGAGAGGATCCACATCCCAAGGAAATATAGAGATGTATTTCACATATCACTTTTTGTTTTAAATTAAGAAGCAAATTAATGTTCATAAATTATGAAGAGTGCAAAGTCACCACCTATTCATAATAAAGAAAATCTCAATATCATAAATTCATGTGATGTTCCAAGTTGTCCACACATGAAAGATTCAGTAGCATATTACATAATATATGTTAAAAAATTGCAAAAGGTAAGATGAAAAAGAACAACAAAGTTAAATGCACAAATCATTGATAAAGACACTGATTAGCAAAATAAAAAGGAAATTAGATAGATACTAAGAAAGAAGTCTCAGAGATAGATTGGAAACTGCCGCCTACCATCTAGGTAAGTAGTGTCTATTTCAGCCTTTTGTGTAGAGATCATGATTTTAGAACATGGACTTTTGGAGATAATTTTTGACTTCGGACACACATGAAGATCCTTTGTTTCTGTTAGACAGGTCACGCTTACTTTGCTCTTCATTTTTAGGGATGGCATTTGATTTGTGCTTACAGTAGGTGCAATAATCTTGCTCTGGGCACATCTGTGGGGAACCAAGGTCCCTCTAGACAGTCAAAGCAGCAGAGGCTGTTGCACAAGAAGAGAACAAAAATCTAAATTTTCAATTATATAATAGGCAGTGCTAAAAATACATAAAGAATTTTTAATAAAAAAAAATAGAAAAAACAGTTACACAAAATGCAAGCAGCATTTTACATAAGAATTTAGAAGCATGCACTTGCCAATCAGAAAAAAGCCCAAGTATAAAAGACTTTCAGCCTAAAAGAAGGTAGAGTGCACCAAAAAGTAAAATCCCTCATCAAAATATCATTTCACCAAGAAGCAAGCAAGCCTAAAGGAAGAACACAGTTTGAATTAATTAGTCTTAGCCTATATTCATAATTTTTCAGGCACCATCAGGAAATCCAAATTTCTTTCCCATCCACCTTTTCGCTCCTAGGATAATTACTAACAGCACAATAGCCTAACTTATCAAAACTAAAATTACATAATCTCTTCTCCAACATAATTAGTAAATCACTTCTACATACTAAAGCCTAACTTATCAAAACTAAAATTACTTAAATCAAAAACATAATCTCTTCCCGAGTTCTACAACATGAGTTCTACAACATAATTAGTAAATCACTTCTACATACTAAAGAAACAACTCTTTGACCACTTTCTATTGTTGCATGTTTCCAGTTATTTTCAAATAATAACAATCATACAAAGAATTTACCCTAGACACAATCCAAGTCCTCCAAAACCAAAGGCGGCCGAAAAGTCAAAACCCAAAACCCAAGTCTAAAACACATGCGCGAAAACTCAAATTGACGCTCAAATCGGAAGTCAACCCGAAAATATTCCGAACAAAAAATCATGCAAATCACAATTGCCACACAGGTATACACAAAAACCGAACCCACAAAAAGTTTTCACCACAAATTGAAAACATAAAAACCAAGTCTCAGCTTCCACTTACACACCTGCATGACTGACAACAACTGCAAGAACAAAGAAACAGTTTCTGAAAATAAAAATTGTGAACAGAAAAAGACAAAAATAATTTACCTGAGAGAAAAAATGTGAGAGGTAATTGAGAGTGAAATTGGAAAGGGGATTATTACCTGTGTGGTGGTGGCAACCGAACCAACCCTTAGTTTCTCTCTCTAAAGTTCCATTTGGGTCAGAGTGAGAAAAGAGAGAGAAAGAAAATGGACAGTGTGAACCTTCAAGTAGTAGTATATGTGTTGTTGGATTATGGTTCTGACGGCTGGGATGGGATCTGTGCATTCCACCGCTAGAAAAATGCCACGTGGCACAATGGAACCAGATCAGCATGACGCGTTGACACGTGCTCTTTCGCGGAAAGAGAGGACCTCATGACGGGAGGGAAAAAATTCCCCACTCACAAACTACAGAGCGTGCCAATTACGCGCAGCTACATCTTTGGTCTTTTTCCTCACTTGCGCAGGGTTGTTCAACTTTGTCATATATATATATATATATATATGAAATTATATAAAATTGTATTTTTAGTTAAGGAGATATTTTCTTAAATTTATAAAGAAATAAGATTTTTAACCTTGCAGTTATTATTCAGATATGTATCTTTAAAAATATTTTAATAGTAGTTA
>Ga0123340_1001403_pt1 | contig 19916 bp, 15 predicted proteins | sample SirMexnodulemix_FD_89961 | JGI IMG/M metagenome (GOLD analysis project Ga0123340, IMG submission 89961) | Root nodule microbial communities of legume samples collected from Mexico - Siratro Mexico nodule mix | ecosystem: Host-associated > Plants > Roots > Nodule | place: Mexico: Nepantla... | reverse complement strand
TAGTATGTGTTGTATTGGAGATATTAGATTTTGAATTTTGAATTGAGTTGTGTTGAATTGGAAATCTAGATTTGTTTTGGTAGCATTTTGGCATTGGGCAGCAGCGAATAGCTGCTGCCATCTTTATAAAAAACTGGCACATACCAGCACGGTTCCCTCTACAACCGCGCTGGTATGTCCAGTTGCTGTATATTTTTGAACCTTTTGTGCCATTTTTCAACGCGGTTTCTGAAGAACTGCGGTGGTATGTTATACTTTCCATCGTAGTTGTACAACCGCGTTTGTATCTTCAGTACTTTTTAACGCGGCTGAATCAAACGCGGTTGGACAACCGCGCTTGTAAGCCTTATACAACAGGGATTAAATATCTTTTTTCTACTAGTGATAGCTCTATATTCTGCTTCAACACTAGATTTTGCTACGACATGTTGTTTCTTGCTTTTCCAAGAAATCAAATTACCACTAATAAGAACACAATATCAGAAATAGATCTTCTATCAGACGGAGATCCTACCCAATTAGCATCTGAATAACATACAACTTTACTATGGTTACTATGACCATATAGTAAGTCTTTTCCAGGAGAACCTTTAATATACTTCAATATACGAATGACTGCATTCCAATGATCAACACATGGGAAATTAAGAAATTGATTCACCACACTAACTACAAATGAAATATCAAGACGAGTAATAGTAAGATAATTTAATTTTCCAACTAATCTCAGGATCTGAAAGAGTCTCCCCTTGACTAGGTAGAAGTTTGGCATTTTGATCAATGGGTGTTTCAACAGATTTTGAATTCATCAATCCAGTTTCCTACAAAATGTCCAATGCATACTTTCTTTGAGAGATAACAATACCATTGTTAGATTGTGCTACCTCAATTCCTAAGAAATACCTAAGTTTGCCAACATCTTTGGTTTGAAAGTGGTGACAAATATGTTGTTTTATCTTAGAGATGTCATGGTTATCATTACCTGTAAGAACAATGTCATCAACATATACCACTAGATAGATAGACCCAACTCTTGAGTGACGATAAAAAACTGAATGATCTGCCTCACTGCGAGTCATACCAAATTGTTGAACAACACTAGTGAATTTTCCAAACCAAGCCCTAGGAGAATGCTTAAGGACATATAGATATTTGTAGAGATGACATACCAATCCAGAAGACTCCCCCTAAATAACAAAACCTAGAGGTTGCTCCATATAAATTTCTTCCTCCAAATCCCCATTAAGAAATCATTTTTAACATCCAATTAATAAAGAGCCTGTCATAGCTATAAATAAACGAACAGAAGCAATCTTTGCGACTGGAGAAAAAGTATCGCCATAGTCTAAACCAAAAATTTGTAACCTTTGATAGTAAAAACCCACCTGCAACCAACAACAGATTTCCCATAAGGTAAAGGAATGAGTTCCCAAGTTCCACTATTATAAAAAGCACTTATTTCATCAAGCATTGCTTGATGCCAACCAGGATGGGCTAAGGCATCACCTATAGTTTTTGGAATGGACACAGAAGAAATAGACGAAAGACAAGTATAAAAAGGTTGAGATAGTTTATGATAACTTAATGCAATATAATGTGGAGAGGAATTGTGAGTAGAACGTATACCTTTACAACTGGCAATGCGAAGATCAGGTACAATTGTCGGAGTCGGAGGGGACAAAAGAGCTAACACAAGAAGAGAGTCATCAGACGGACAATGAGAAGTCTGATGATAACTGTAACCCTGAATAGGTGGTGGATGAGAGGAATCTTTAGGTACACTAGACACAGCCGGAGTATCAAAGACAATTGGAATATGTACTTTATTAGATGGAGACACAGGTGGAGAAGATAAATACTTAAAATAAAAAAGAAGACTCAATAAATGTGACATTTGCAGAAGTGAAGTAATTGTTAAGAGAGGGTGAGAAACATTTATATCCTTTTTGAGATTTGGTAAATCCTAAAAAGACACATTTGTGTGATCGAGCAAATAATTTAGCAAGGCTAGGACCAAAATTATGAGCAAAGCAACTATACCTAAAAACGTTAAGAGGTAAGAGATGAAGAGGTTCATGAGGGAATAAAATAGAATGAGGAATGTTATTATTTAAAACTGAGGATGGCATATGGTTAATTAAATATCATGCACTAAGAATATCATCACCCTAAAACCTTTAAGGAACCCCACCATGAATTAAAAGAGCATGAGTAGTTTCAACAAGTTGTCTATTCTTGCGCTCAGCCACCCCATTTTGTTCAGGTGTATAAGCACATGAAGTTTGGTAAAGAATGTCGCTTCATAAAAGTGTTAAAAGAATGAGAAAGATACTCACGAGCATTATCACTGTGTAAGATTCGAATTGAAACTCCAAATTGATTTTTAATTTCATTAAAAAAGATTGAAATATATAAAATAACTCATAACGACTTTTCATTAAAAATAATCAAGTGCATCTTGAAAAATTATCAATAAAAGTAACAAAATATTTGCTCTAGACAAGTTTAGATCATATCTACTTAATGCAAAAAATTGTTGTTTTCACTGACCATGCAGCTTTGAAGTTCCTCTTGAAGAAAGCAGATGCTAAGCCATGGTTAATCAAATGGATGATATTACTCTAGGAGTTTAACACAGAGATTAGAGACCGGAGTGCGACATAGAATTTTGTGGCTGATCATTTGAGCTAAATTCATTCACAGGGTGTTGAACTATCTCCCATCCGACATGATTTTCCAGATGAACAACTTTTGCAATTGCAAGATCAGTCTTCTCTCCCTTGGTCAGGGCCATCATCAGTGATCAGGGGCTCTCATTTTTGCAACCAGAGCATGGATGTTTTACTGAAAAAATATGAAGTTCTCCATAAGGTCGCAACAACTTACCACCCACAGACTAATGGGCAAGCAGAAGTGTCCAACAGAGAGATCAAACAAATTCTGCAGAAAACAATGAACTCCAATAGAAAGGATTGGAGCAAAAGATTAGATGATTCTCCTTGGTCTTATAGAACTGCCTACGAGACTCTGATTGGGATGTCTCCCTGCCAACGTGTTTTTGGCAAGGCGTGTCACTTGCCAGTGGAATTGGAGCACCGAGCATATTGTGTAGTCAAGCATTGTAATATGGATTTGGCCTAATCTGAAGCTGAAAGGAAGTTGCAACTATAAGAGTTCAAGGAGTTGAGACTGGATGCTTATGAGAGCTCTCACATCTACAAAGAGAAAATTAAGGCCTTCCATGATCAGCGAATTCTACACAGGAAGTTCGCTACTAGGCAAAAACTCCTTTTGTTTAATTCTCTTCTTGAACTTATGCTTGGTAAACTCCGATCTAAATAGGATGGTCCTTTTGTGATTACTAATGTTTTTCCATATAGTGCAATTGAGCTTAATGATGAAAGGACATGGAACACATTTTTAGTGAATGGGCAGCGTTTAAAGCACTATCATGAAGGTGTGCCTGGAACAATGGAGAAGCAGGACGTGGAGCTCACTAACGCCACGTATCCATGAAGCGGCGAGGGAGTTTTCTTTCTCCGTTGAATTTTATTTTCTTGTTTCTTTGCATTTTATTTTATGTTATTTGTTTCCTTTTCATTTTCTTTTAGTTTATTTTATTTTATTTTATTCGTTTCCTTGCATTGTTCTTAGAAACTACAATTTTGTTTTGACTGGTACCTTCTTAGCATTTTACCTTTTTATTAGTATTGGCTCGGAATTGAACCCCAAATTTTTGGTTGATTAACTTGGTTGAATTATTTCTTATATGGATTTTGATAAATGTGTTGAACTGATTATGTAATGCACTATTATGCATGTATGCCATTTTATGACCTTGTGAGCTTATTTGGGCCTGCGTGAATGGATTCATCTATATACCATTCTTTTTTCTTTCTTGTGTGACTTTACCTCTCATAGATGTTGTTTTCTGGAACTTTCTTTCATTCTTTTTGAAATTGTATGTTCACTTGTTTGCATGATTATGATTGAGGCATTTTTATTGTTTCATCTACTTAACCATACAACCATCCTAGACAATAATTTCCCTTATCAACCCCTTTGAGCCTATATTTTTCCATTCTTTCATTTAGTTATTACAAGCCTAAGTGTAACACCATTTTTTTGTCATTTCCTTTGATTATTAATTGAGCATGATAGTTTTCTTTTGGTTTATGTAAACTACTAAGTGTGGAGGGATGCTCGGGACGTGCATCATTCTAAGTGTGGGGGGAGGTAAAGATTGATTGATCATGTATGGATTCTAGGACTTATTATTCGATCATGGGTTTCATTATTCTCGCTTTCTTGTCATGAGAGTTTTTCTTTGCATAAAAAAATAATAAAAAAATGAAAAATAAATAAAAAAGGAAGAAATCAAAAGAAAAAAAATTGAGAAAGAGAGAAGAAAATGCTTTTATAACTTGGGTTGGAGTAATTTGCATAATTTTAATTCTTGGGTAGCTTTCAGGATTAATTTGATTGATATTACAAAAATATCATGCTCTTTCTCTTTTAATAATCTTTAGATGTTACCTTAGTTGCCAAAAAAAAAATCCTACCCATTACCTTAACATCATTACAACCTTAATAAAGTCCTCTTGAATTATGCAAACTTATGTTTTGGAAGTGGAGAATTAGAATGCTTGCAAGCCTATGGTAAGGCAATGTTCATTGAGATGGTTTGAGTGCTATACACCTTCTCTAAACACTAAAGAGTGAGAGAGATACACTATCTTGGGAGACCAGCTTACATGACTATCAATTGCATAATTGGTTGCATAAATTGATTAATCCGAGAACGAGAAATTCACACTTTGTTGATCAACCCTTGAAAACAAATTTCGATTTGATATTCCTTGCTCAAATACTTTTCTATTCATAGCTTGTTGAATCTGGTTACAATCTTGATTACTTAGCCTTCATTTTCTTTTATCTAGGTCTAGATTTTGCCTAGGAGTGCAAAAGGATAAGTGTGGGGGAATTTGATATTTATTTATTTTTACCACTTTTCAATTGGATAATGATAACAATAAAGATAAATAAATTGGTAATTATTAGGGTTTTACACCATTTTCCTTTTAGTTAAAAGTCCATTATTATTTTGATAACATTTTTGGAATTTTAACAGATTTGAGTGTTTTTCATATTTTTTCCATAACGTTTTCCACATAATTTGGATTTACTTTATTCTTGTTTTGTTTTGCATACAACTTAAGTATCTACAAATTTTATTCAAGGGTCGAGATCAAATTCAAACTAGAAAGTGATTAAAATTGGACTTGAAGTCAGTACATAAAGGCTAGACAACAAGGTGGCACCTGGATATTTTAAGCAGATTTTTTTATGTATGGCTATTTAGTCATTTTATGTTTTAGGTTAATTTTTATATATACAACTCTCTTGGTAGAGCCAAAAGACATCACAATAGACAGTAGACAATTAAATATTGTTTTTCTTTTTCCTTTCTTTCTCTTCTGTGTGTTTTGCATTTATCTTTCCGCCTTGTTCTACCAATCGTGATTATGAGTGATTAATTGTTCAGTTCAATCCAATCTCCAAGTGCTCTCTTGTTTCTTAATTATGAGACTCGTGTTTTGTAATTCTTTCCATAATTACATGCTCAATTGCTATTTTAATTTGATTATTAGATTTAATAATTGGAATAATTTAGTAATTGAATTAATACCAATTGGAATGTGTTGTGAAATTTCCAAATTGATGTTCAAATCAGAATAATATTGTTGTTCACAGTGAGCAATTGCAGTTGTTCAGCATATTGTATATTTGGTGAGATGTTGTATGATTGTGGTGTGTATGAAATGTTAAATAGATACAGAGATCTCGGTCTATTAAACTCACACATGTGATTCGGATTTTCTTTAGGAGCCAGTGAGGGATTTGGGAGAGTCGGAGAAAGGTCGGGTTGGTTTTTAGTACTTCCAATTATCTAATCTATTTAAAATTCTATTTTTATTTTATTATATTTAATATTTTGTTTTTATTTTATTATATCTAATCTTCTGTTTTTATTTTATTATATCTAATCTTCTATTTTTATTTTATTATATCTAATTTGTTTAAAATTCTGTTTTTTATTTTATTATATCTAATCTGTTTAAAATTTTGTTTTTATTTTATTAAATTTAATTATTTCATTAAAACCCTGAATTCTTTTAAGAGAACAGATGAGTAGTCTTTGGGAAGAATGACCTAGGTTCGCTATACTACAAATTTAGCTTTTTAGTATAATTTGGGACGTGTTTGGTAGTGCGAATCAAGGACTTGTGTTCAAGAGACTAAGACAATCAAAATTTGCATCTTGCTAAACAAGGGTTAAATGAGATTCATGAAGAATGCAAGGGGAATGAGGAATTTTTTGTGAAATCGTTAGATAAAGTGATATAATGATAATGCTTTGTGGGAAGGAGGGATTCTAAAGTATACCTTATAATAGTGCTTTGTGAGAATGACTGAGAGTGAATGATTTCAATAATGAATTTTGTGCTAGAATAAGCATGGAAGTGATACAAAGTTCAATCCAATCCATAGAAATTAAGTGTCCTATAAATATATTTTTAATATAAAACTTTAATTTATATTCCCATGAACTCATATCCAAGGGAAAAATTTTCATCCACAGTTATTTTGGCCTTTCCCACAAGTACTTTACTCAATGTTGCATTAATATTTAGGTTTCCCCAATATGCGGGAAATTTATATCTATCCATGATAAAAATATTAATGGGAAACAAACTTTTTACCCATGAAAAAAATTTGTGAGAAATAGTCCATGGGTAATGAAGCTTTTTTTGTAGTGTTTGAAACCTAACAACTCCTGGCTAATAACCCGAGTTTGTTTGGAGGGCAAGCACTCATGGCTAAACGACCTAGAGTATTTTTTAGACAATAGCGACTCTTCACCAAAATCAAGTATTATTTGAACAACAACCACTTCCTGCTAAACAAATTAGGTTTGTAAAAAGTTGTCATAAAAATAATCAAAGGGTTTGCTCACTAGAGAGAGGATCAACGTCTTTCAATGTATATAAAGAATAAACACACTTCTAGATTACTAATAAACACAATAACGTTCTTATAAAGCTTTTACGAGCACAAAAGGATTTTAGCTTAGATTTTAGCAATGTTTCAACACTTAGCAATTCCTTCTTATAAGTCGTTACAAATCCATTTTTGGTTGTTGAGAGTTTCAAACTCAATTATCACATATTGTTGTGTATGACAAATGAGAATGTAGAGATGCATTAAATTGTTGATGTCGAATACCCTGCTGCCTACAGTATTCATCAAAAGGTCCACAATATTTACCACCATTATCAGTGCGAACACATTTCAACTTCTTTCTTGTTTCTCTTTCAACTAAATCTTGAAATTGTTTAAATACACCAAGCACTTGGTCCTTTATCTTCAAAACATAAATCAAAAGTTTTGAATGATCATCAATGAAAGTGATAAAGTAACGTCCACCACCGAAAGTCTTGGTCTTCATTGGACCACAAAGATCTTAATGCACCAACTCAAGTACCTTTGATTTTCTAGAAGGAGGATGGCTCTTGAAGGAGACTCTGTGTTGTTTCTCAGCCAAACAATGAGCACAATTTTCTAATTTGGCTCCTTTCAAACCTGGGAGTAAATTCTTCTCAACTAGACAATTCAGCCCCTTTTCACTAATGTGTCTAAGCCTCTTATGCCATAAATCAGATGAGTTATCACAATCAACAACATTTACATCATTAAATAAAATAGAAGATTTCAGCCAATACAAACCAAAAAATTTCATACCACGGGCCACAGTCAAAGAACCCTTAGTGAGCTTCCATTGTGCACCACCAAAGGTATTAAAATAACCATCATCATCTAGAGCACTAGCAGAGACCAAATGCAAACGGATGTCTAATGCGTGCCTGACATTTTTCAAATTGAGCTTTGTCCTGTTGCTGGTTTTCAAACAAAGAATACCAATGCCAATTACCTTTGAAGTATCATTGTTACCCATCTTCAACACACCAAAATCACCTGGAGTGGAGGATAAGATGAGAAGAAAATCCTTCCTGGAAGTAACATGGAAACTGACATCACTATCAATAACCCAGCTAGAATCATCATAGGCAACATTAATCAGATTTTCATCATAAACTATCACAAGATCATTTGCAGTAGTGGTAGCAACACGATTACCATTCTCATCATTCTTCTTCTCTTGCTTGTCTATGTTGTCATTTTTCAACTTATAACAATATTTTTGAAGATGACCTTTCTTGCCACAATAGTTGCACTCAAAAGTTTTCCACTTAAACTTTGATTTGCTTCGATGCTTGCTTTTACTTTTGTGACCTCCATCTTAATTCATGTCCTTATTTCTCCCTCTGTTTTCAGTAACCAAAACCTCTGCTTGTGAAGAGGAAGCCTGCTGAGTTTGACTCCTGGCTTCTTCATTCAAAATAACAGCTTTACAAAATTCATGGTCACAGCACCACTAGGAGCAGAATTAGTTAAAGTAACACGGAGATTCTTCTATGAATCATGAAGAGTATTAAGCAACCAAAGTCCCAAAATTTCATCTTCAAATTTAACACCCATAGAAGATAATTTATCAAAACAACCTTGAAATTCACTTATATGATTAGAAATAGACGTACCTTCTTTGTACCTCAAATTCATAGTCTGCTTTAATTAGAATAATTTGTTGTTCCCTAATTTTGAAGCATACAAAGTTTCAAGCTTGTCCCACAAGGTCTTTGCATATGTGTCATTAGCAATATGGTTCAAAATATTATCATCTACCTATTGACGAATATAGAAACAAACCATTTCATGCTCAAAACCCTAATCTTTATGACACTTTGTTTTCAGGTTTATGAGTAGTAAACACAGGTAAATGGAATATTTTAACAAATAAAAAATCCTTCATTTTTCCTCGCCATTTATGATAATTAGTCCCGTTCAAACTAATCATTTTACAGTAATTAGGCTCCATCATTCAGTCAAGTAATTCCCTAGAAAAATAAATAAATTAGCTCTGATGCCACTTGATGGGAAAGACACAATTATGCAATGGAAAAATTATCAAAATATATGCATGAAGAATAAAACCTTTGCCACTTGAAAGAACCAAGAGAAGCATAATATACGGCAATCCAAAAATTCAGAAGAATATAAAAATAAATATGCAAGAGAGAAGAGCATACTAACTTTTAACGTGGAAACCCCCAATAAGGGGGTCAAAAACCACAGGACCTAGTCCACAAAAATCTTTACTGTAAAAATATCAAAGAGTACATAGAAGCACTTCTGAGAAATAATCTCAGCTCACAGGCAAATAGTGAAAAACTCTCAACAGATAAATAGAGCGTATTCAAACAGTGAGAGAAATAAAATTCTGAAAATACCATATTGATGTCAATGGTGAGAGGAGCAAGAGGATGAAATTTCAACAAAAAACATAACACAATTAGTACTCAAACAACTATCCAAAGTGAACATGAACTCTAAAATGGCAAAGAGGCACAATCTGTTCTTCTATCTCTTCTTTTTGTGTGGAGAGTGAAAAAACCTATTGAGTCACATTCACTTAAAAAACTTGTTGGGCTGCCACAATATTTTATTTTAAAATAAAATGTTGTTGGGCCTAACTTCAGGAGGACCCACACAACATAAATGTGCTCCATGCAATATTAAACACTAATATCCCCTTCAAATAATATCTAGATAGTTGGTAGTACTTATATCATTCATAGATCAAAGAACTTATTACATAAATTGGAGTAAAATGAGAAGACTACAAATGACAAATAGTTGGGCCAGAGTTGACATATACTTTTGTCATAATGGTTGTTGAAACAAGACAACTTTAGTTCGTATCCCAAGTGATCTTAATATTGAAACGTGCTTACGTAAATAATCTTAATAGATAAAAAGACAGAAACATTCCATACAACATAGAATAAACTTGAAGAATAATTTTGTTAAGTACAATGTAAGCTTAAACATTGTGTATTTATCATTTGAAGAAGGCTTTGCTAGTCAGATAAAATAAATACTACAATTATTGTATTGTGTATTAGACAAAACACTTACTTCTTATATGATTTGTTTATACATATGGTTTGTCGTTTTATATACATACTCGATAGAGCATGTTTAAAGTTTAAGATTTAGGCTATTAAAGTTTATTCTAACAAATAAAGATGAGGATTACCTATCTAGTTTTTCTTATAAAGGTATTATTTCCCTCTTCGAATTCAAGGAGGTACGTTCAATTTTGTATGAAAACTAATTCTGGAGAGCTTTTCCTTTCCAACAAAACAATCTTTCCTTCTTTCTTTTTATTTATAAATAATTAAATTTCAAATAATATTTTTTATTGGTTATTGACTCATTTAAATATAATGCTTTATTATTGAACTAAAATTGTCATGTGATTAATTACAAAACTTAGTTATGAAAACATACGCCAAAAATTTTACCCATGACCTTCCTTAAGATTTAATATTGTTCATTATCTCAAATACATAAGAACTTCTTCATTATCTCAGATATTTAAGTATCATCATCATCATAAAAAACATAAAAGGTTGACTCACACAGCTGTATTCGGTTTGCATTTGGCCACTGCCCGCTGAACAACGACCGCAACAAAGAACAGAATCGACACAAAAACCTGTTTTGTGCGACTACGAGCCATACATACGCACTCTTCTAATTCAGCATTTTTCTGTACTAGAGTTTGTCGTATATGTGACAGTGTCTTACTCATCTTAAAGCCTATTAACCAATACAGAATAGGTCCTTTTACCTGACCTGACGCGATGACAGACTTTAAAAACAACAGTGACTCTCTCTCTCTCTCTTCCCATGCGGCCAACAAATCAGTGCGGACGTCGAAACTGCCTCTTAACCAGATTTAATAAAAGTAGTTAGTTCCGCTTCGTGCGTGCTGTGGTCTTCCATGTTCCAATCTTTTCTACCCATTCCACACAAAAGCTCCTCACTCAGTCAAACCTGCAAGAAACGTCTCTGAAACTGAAGCTAACACTCACTCTCCACGCGCTTTTCTTTGAATCCAAGAAATGATTTTCTTTTTGGAGTAAACTTCGTTCCTCTCTCTCTCTCTCTTTCACTCTCTCCAAGTGGAGCTTTCTTTTGGATGGGAAAATGTGAGGGTCTCGTGGCTTATTAGGTAGCTTAAGGGTCTTATTGGTGGGAAAAAAAAAGACTTTTTTTCTCTCTTTTTCAGTGTTGGGTTTTTTCAAACATGTGTAGCTCTGTTATGGTGATTTTTCTTCTGCGTATGTATTCTTGCTAGAGTGGTGTTAGTTTTGTAACTTCTGTTAAGTTTAACCAATGACTCAATACCATTGAGGTTTTTGGGATGTTGGGGTGGTAAGTAGATTTTTTTAGCTTACTTTTTGCGTCTTCTTGGCAGCCAAACTTTGGGAAGGAGAGTTAGCTATGTATAATGTCCTTTGAGTTCAGAAGCCTTTTTCTTTTTTAATTTTTGATATACTTATTTGTCTCCCAAATGCTGCTGGGTTGTTGTCTAGGTTTGCTTTCTAGCTATAAGTAGTTCACTTCTTTGTTTTTCTTTAGTTTGAATTTAATGCACTCATTACTTTGCTGGAAATTAAGCAGTTGTTATCTGGTTTGGTAATCGATAAAAAAATGTTCACAATGTCAGTATTGATTAGGTTCTCAGGAATCTTCGGTGTATTATGAAGTATGTGCGAGCCCGTTTAGGCCTTCTCTAGTGAATAATACGAGTCGTGCCATTTCCAACTCATTTCACATTGAGACTGGTATTCGTATTATTGCTAATGATTGCAAAATGAATGTTAGCCTTTTTTTTTCCTTCTGAATGTTACATTGTTGGATTGTATGTATTGCTGATATGGACTCATGATTTACATTCAAATGGAACGTGGTTGGGGGTACTAACTTAAGCGTACTGTGAGTTTATGGTGCTTTCTTTTTGCTCAGTGACTGTTGACTCTTCCTTATATTAGATTATTGTTTACAGTCTTACAGATTATGTTTCACATTTTCGTTCTCAAATATTTCAGGTTGTGTTGTGCTGATCTACAGTGTTGATTTGAATATTTTACTAAACTGAAAAGGTCCGATTCTATCTTGGTTCAGCTAATATGGCCTCTACTATTGCTAAACCGGGTGATGATTCCATGATTGTTGAAAAGCTCCCAGAGGAGATCAATGAAATGAAGATCAAGGATGAAAAGGTATTGTATTTTATCTTTTCTGTATGCCGTGGCTTTGTATGCATCAGGCTTTGATCCTCACCTATGCTTCCTCCCCTGACCCCAAATTCTATGTTTTTGGTAGGAAATGGATACTGCAATGGTGGATGGAAATGGAACTGAAACTGGCCGTATTATTGTGACCACTATTGGTGGTCGACTGGGTCAACCCAAACAGGTAGATTATTTTTAAAATATAATTGAATTATATTATCAGAGTGGCTTTGAAGTTAATTGAACTGGACTGCACAACTCATGTATCCCTTAGAATAAGAAAGAAAAAAGCAAAATTTTGTTATAGAAGTCCATGTTTATGGACACTTGGAGAATCCACAATAGTTCCATGGATGTAGGTAATGGGTACCGAACTATGTAAATTCATGTTTTGGTTATTTTTCATTTCTGGTATTGTTTTGTTTGTGTTCCATACCTTTTATTCTCATTATAAGTGTGAAGAGGAGATTTTTCCCCAAGGGGGAGCCAAACTCTTAAATACCTCCACCAAGCATTCCATTCTATTTGATGAGAGACTTATACTCCTCAAAATACCTCAGAATACGTCACTTTGTGACACTTCACTCAACTCCCTTGTTTGAAAACCTTCCATAGTGTCGGAACATTCCATAGTAGCTGTTACTTTTATGAGATACCAACAGCCTTGGATACCAATTGATAAGCACCCCAGCACTTGTGGAGCCTACCCTCAAAGCTAGCTATTATGCGGGAGAATAAATATTTTGATACTATTTTTATTTAAGAATGAAGTTGTCCCTAAAGTTTAGGCTGCCAGACAAAAGAGTCAAAAGTTATATCATATGTAGCACACTAGTAAATAATGAATTGAAGATAGTAGCAAAAACCATGCAATTGTGTTTTGGTTTGGTAATGGGATATTGGGGAAAGTCTGTGAGTGGTCAAACTCCCCATCTTAAATATTTTAGCCTCTTGATCGGGGGGAAAGTCCTACTAGTCTACAAGACTCATTGAAACTCAATGTCTTGGTCCTATTGGAGAATGTTTGTTAGGACCAACTCAGAGCAACAATCTTTTATGAGGAGTTTCTGAACAATGTCCTTAAAAGATTTTATCTAGCTTTTGACTCAACTAGTATCATTCAGTTTATGAGTTAATTTTATTCCTTATTTCAATCCCCTTTCTATCATAATGTTTGTCTTCATATTTGTGTGACACAGACTATAAGTTACATGGCAGAACGTATTGTTGGACAAGGATCATTTGGTATTGTGTTTCAGGTGGCATTTAATTGATAAGTTGCAGTTTTGATTAATTGCTCTAAGATAGCTAATATAAAGTTGATTTCAGCATATTTGTTTTGCAGGCTAAATGTCTTGAAACTGGAGAAACTGTAGCAATCAAGAAAGTTTTGCAGGATAAAAGATACAAGAATCGTGAACTGCAAACAATGCGCCTTCTTGATCATCCCAATGTTGTATCTCTCAAACATTGCTTCTTTTCCACCACAGACAAAGATGAACTCTATCTCAATTTGGTACTTGAATATGTACCTGAGACTGTATATCGTGTGGTGAAGCACTATAGCAAGGCAAATCAGCGGATGCCCCTAATCTATGTTAAACTTTACACATATCAGGTTCTTTACCTAATACTTTTATGATAACATTCTTCTGTTAGTTAAATACCTGTGCTGATCATTTAAGAAGTGCGTATGATATTGTGAGCACTAAATTTCTAAGGCTATCATCATCAATTACTAAAATTCACAAGATAGTAACCTAAATTTGGTCCTTTGTTAATTTGCGTATCAGGAAATTGGCTCTTATTTTCTGCCATATTGTGCAGTTCTTTCTGTTCTTGTTTACTTGAATACTTGAACTATAGATGTATAGTTTTACTGCCATAGCAAACTGGTCTTCTGCTTGAACTTTTAATGGAAAAGACTACCAGTACATGATTTATTGTTTATATATTTTAAATTTGACATTTGAATGATCGAAATGGACAGATTTAAGATTACTAGGTTAGTGGTTATATTGTTAGTCTATAATAATAGCTTATATAATAAGCTGTTAGCTGTTTTTTAGCGTGTTTCTGTTATTCGTTTGGGAGGATTGACTGTTAAGCAGTTAATCGTTGCCTATGTAAGCCTTAAACATGTTTTATTCGAGTCATCAACTGAATAGAAATCATACCTTGTTCTCTCCTTGTTCTCTCTTTGCTTTTATCTCGCGCCTTTCTCCATTTGACTTGATTGGAATCCTGTCTAGGGTTCGGTCTTGGCTGGTGTTCTTTGGTGATTCTTAGGAGAAACCTTAGGTCTCCCTTTCTGTTCTATCATAATATATATATTTGTGTAAGCGGGCACTTGTTCTTAAGATCCTTAAATTTTATGAATTACTGTTTTCTGTTAAACTTAATAACGATATCTTCTTTGGATATGTTGCTTCCTGTTTCAATTAGGATTTAGGATAGTTGCTTATTTTCTAAGTAATAAAAGTAATACATTATGGCCTTTTTGTTTAAGGGTGAACTTTACCTTATATTGGTTAGCCTGTGGAACCATACGGTTGTTATACAATGGCTCGCTAATTTTTAATTTAGGTTTGTTGGTACCTTAGAAAATTGAACCGAAAGAACTGGAAAATTTAAAATAGAATTTATCTGGGCTTGAGTTCTAGCCATGGGTTCCTTAGGCATGAGACCTTTGGACCGATTATACTTTCTGAAATTGGAAAGCAGCTCACTGAATACCACAAAAGTGCTGTAGTATTACTATGTTGAGATTCGTCTGTGCTAAGTGCAGATTGTTTTATCCTTAATGCGTCTTAAAATCTATGTATGGTCATTGTGTTAATTACTTGTGATGTGTTCCTTTGTTCTTTGATAGATTTGTAGAGCCTTGGCTTATATTCATGGATGTGTTGGAGTGTGTCACAGGGACATTAAGCCTCAGAATCTACTGGTTGGTATCACTTCAGAAAATTTTCATATTCTGAGTTTGGTGATTTGCTATCTCAATAAAATCTTTTGTTCAGGTAAATCCTCATACGCATCAGGTCAAACTTTGTGATTTTGGGAGTGCAAAAGTTCTGGTATGTTCCATTTCTGTCTAATGTCAAGTGAAGGTTATTGGCATCTATCATGATTTAATATTTTATGTTTTATGTTTCATGTTGCATGTTCTTGCATCCATAAATTCATTTTATTGGGCATTTATACATAAAGAAATCAATTGGCTGAAATTTTGGCACATTCCGATCATTTCGATAAAATGGCAGGGTATAGGTTTTCTGGACCAGTTTTTTTCTTGTCATTGCATATCTTATTAGCTGGAAATGTTTAGTGTGTAGTTATTTAGGTGTTGTAATTTGAGTATTCCAAAAGGCACCAAGTCGCACATTACTTTGTTTATACTCTTTCAAAGAGTTTTATATACCAAGACTCCATATACTTTCAAAGTGGGTAGTGAGGGTTGTGGCCTCATTTGAGTTTTCTGTGCAAAATGAATGTAGTGGGTAAAGAAGAGAGCTCTTCAATATCTTTCCATCACTTAATTGGGTTTGGAGTTCATTTATTGAATTGCTGATCATTTTGTAAGCCTTTTAAGTAATATATATTTGCTTGCTTCCCAATTGTTTTGGAGTAGGTCAAGGGTGAACCCAACATATCATATATCTGCTCTCGATACTATCGAGCTCCCGAACTCATATTTGGGGCCACTGAGTATACTACTGCAATTGATATGTGGTCTGTTGGTTGTGTGCTGGCTGAGCTGCTCCTGGGGCAGGTTTGCAAAGCAGTACTCATTCATTAATTTTCTTCCTATTTCTTTTGCAATTCTGAAAGGCTCAATATCATATTACTAACAAGTTCTCTTCACTGTGGCCATCCCTAATTTGCAGCCTCTGTTTCCAGGAGATAGTGGAGTTGATCAACTTGTTGAAATTATCAAGGTAAAATTGTTTGCTTTTGGCATTTTTGACCTGACCTAGAATATGATACCTTATCCATTGTAAAAAAATAGACATTTGTTTTATTAGCTTCTCTAAAATTGTGAATTATTTTTTATGTTTTAGGTACTCGGGACTCCAACTCGTGAGGAAATAAAATGCATGAATCCAAATTACACAGAGTTCAAGTTCCCTCAAATCAAAGCTCACCCGTGGCATAAGGTGAATTTCATGACATGCAGACTAACCAATTGTATTAGTAATGTAATACTGTTTGTATTGACTTGGCAATTTTTTTGAAATAGATATTCCACAAGCGTATGCCCCCAGAAGCAGTTGATCTTGTTTCAAGGCTTCTCCAATATTCTCCAAATTTACGAAGTACTGCTGTGAGTGCTTATGTTATTCCTGGAAGAATATGTATTATGAAAATATTTAAAATTTGTTGACTTATTTATAGTACATGAATAGTTTAACAATTTAATTGAGATGATCCTTAAATAATTTCATTTACTGTAATTTTTTGCAGTTGGATGCATGTGTCCACCCATTTTTTGATGAACTCCGCCACCCTGATACCCGTCTCCCTAATGGGCGCCCTATGCCACCCCTCTTTAATTTCAAACCTCAAGGTAGTCTGCTTTTCATATACTCTTATTTCTGGTTTAAGGGCCATATAGCAATTTTCTGATACCATGTCTTTTGAACGATGACTCATCAATTAGAGCTGAAGGGAGTGACTTTGGAGCTGCTATGCAAACTTGTTCCAGAACATGCTCGGAAACAGTGTCCATCCCTTAATTTCTAGACAGCTAACATAACCCTTGAATCTGGATTACTATTATGTGGATCTTCTGTGATATTTTGTCATGCTTGTGCTGCATGTTTTCTTTATAAATCGAAAAGAAATTGCAAGATACTTGGTTGACTATTGCATTTGCTTCTTATCATATCCGTGTTGTCCGGAAGACATTTGCTGTGTATCGTTTGTGGTCTTTAGTTATAGCATTTGCTCTATTCATAATTTGAAGATATTAGTTGGTTTAACTAGTAATAAATGTGTGGATTTGAGATCTGAATATGATGGGCAAATTGGTGGTTCAGAAAAGCGAGAATGTTATAAGTTCCTCCAAAAGAAAAGATTAAACGAAATAGAGTAAACGTAGGGAGAGTCCCTTAATCTGTTTTATTCAACAATTATCTACCCAAGTATCCGTTTACAAAGGAAATATCTTCCTTTCTCATAGTGCATTCCCTGTCACAACAATTCTCCTTTTTTCTCCTTTTCTTAATTCTCATTAAGATAAAAATATATAGACTTTCAAAAACTCTCAACCCAGTACCTGGCTATTTTTATTCTTAAATTTCTTCCTATAGTATACTTTACAACCCCCTACATGATGGCTTTGAACTGCAAATTTCAATTGATAGGCATGGAAAACTGGAAGTATGGTAGAAGTCTTGGGGAGTTGTAAATGATAAGCCGTAGATTCTACTTCTCTAAGGACAATATATGTGTTGTAATAATGTGTTGACAGTTCTGGGTGTAATCTTATAGGCATAAAAGTTTGTCTATGAGGACGAATTTTGAGATACACCAATCACCGACTTTAATTTGCAATGTTTTCTTGTGTCAGTTAGAAATTTAACCATTTGTCATGGAGCTCTTCCCAAATGAAATTTTAGTTGCTTGAAGGCTTTATGTCGTCATCAAATCTTGTGCTACTCCTTCCATGGTTGTTTCCCCTTGTATAAATCTAGCTAAAGGTGGAGATTTGCCATACACAATTTTAAATAGTGTGCACTTGGCTGTTCCTGGAAACTGGTGTTGTAACAATATTTTGTCCAAGGAATGAAATTAACTCACGTCTTAGGTTGCTCTACATTGAAGCATGGTAAATACTTTTCCAAAGTTCTGTTTAGAACCTTGATTTGTCCGTGGATGTTTGGATGATAAGCAATACTCATTGAGTATGGTCTCTTATAAGACGGACTCTTTTGGCACGCGCCTTCATAGTATCTTCCTGCACCTTCATAGTATCTTCTTGCACCTCCATAATTTTGAATGACAATTTTAGTCATGAGTAAAAGACTAAAATGCTTTTAGTGATAGAGAAATAGGTTAAAGGTTCACTAGAAGTGGAAGTTCAACGGAGGAGAAAACAGAAAGTGGAGGTGCAAGGTTGCGATTATCATGATAGTGAAAGGACGTTATTGGTGTAGGAGCGATTGTTCAGGCGGTTCTAGGCTAAGGGAGAGAGGGATTGATCGTTGGCGTTGACGAGGTATATGTCATTTAATTTTTTTTTTCACGGATTATACAGTCTGCAATGATAGAATTTTTTTAATTGAATTGTGGATTATACAATCTACAAGTCTAAAATCAAATATTCTAAAGTTACAAATTATAATAAATTGCGGATTGTGTAATCTGCAATGCATTTGAAATTTCAAATAACTTGCAGATTATCCAATTCGTAACTTATTTTAATTTCAAAAATAAATTGCGGATGGGATAATCCACAAGTCATTCGAAAAATTGAAGGTATTGTGGGTTACACAATCTATAATTTATTTTTGAAATTAAAATAAGTTGCAGATTGTGTAACCTGTAATGCATTCGAAATTTTGAATGACTTGGAGATTACCCAATCCGCAACTTATCATAATTTCAAAAATAAGTTGCAGATGGGTAATTCGCAACTCATTCCAAAATTTGAATGCATTGCGGGTACACAATGAGCATGGGACTATACGCTACAATGTGGTTGTCAATGCAGAAAATTTGAAGCCATTACATGCCAAACAAGGCCCATACAAAAATGGCCTAAAAATGGCTTATTTCACATTATGTGAGACTTTAAGTCTACACTATCCTTTATTCTAGTGTTTGTAAGAAAATGGGTTATACTCTCAGGGTTTAACTTTCCATGTGAGACCCAATTAAGGCCCAAATAAAGCTCACACATATTTCTACCAAAATCTACAACAAATATAAGAGAAATTACACATATACAATATTTATAAGACTAAGAAAAAAAATGAAAATCCTAGTATTTTACTTGTGGCAATCGGGATCCTGGTGGGGAAATGGTAATAAAAATGGTTTTTAAATTTTATAAAAATATATTAAATAAATATGAAGTCGTAATCATAGTTTATTATGAAAAAATCAAAAAACGAAATATTTGTGAACCAGATACAAATTCGAGAGTCGGTTATCTGTGTGGAAGGTATTAGCATCCTGACAACATCCGTCTTAAGACCGTACCTTTAATCAAATAAAAAAAAAGAGAGTATATGGTTTTATAAAACGTTATTTTTTCCAAAAAAAATAATAACAATAAAGATGCTAGTAAATACAAATAAAAACAAAGAAAAAATATTTCTTTTTTTAGGTCCGACAAGGATTGACCTTGCTCTTACGTATGTTTATACATGATGGAAAATCAGAGTTACATAGTTTTATTTATAAAATTGTTTGATGTAATGTTGGTATTTTTAATTTTGAAAATTATATATATATTTTTTATTTTTAGAAAATTTCTTAATTTTTAATTTTTGGAAATTTTATATTTTTATATTTTATAAAAAAATTTAAATATTTTAATAGTGAAACTTTTTCCAAATTAAATTCATAATGCGAAATGTCATTTAGAAATTTAATCAAATTATTTAAAAGTAAAATACAAGAAAACAATATTTATATTTAATT
>Ga0123340_1001400_pt1 | contig 19929 bp, 19 predicted proteins | sample SirMexnodulemix_FD_89961 | JGI IMG/M metagenome (GOLD analysis project Ga0123340, IMG submission 89961) | Root nodule microbial communities of legume samples collected from Mexico - Siratro Mexico nodule mix | ecosystem: Host-associated > Plants > Roots > Nodule | place: Mexico: Nepantla... | reverse complement strand
ATATATATATATGTGTGTGTGTGTGTGTGTTTATGGATGCATATGTATATCAAGTCTTTTACTTTATTTTTTCAAATACTGTTAAATTCCATCAGCTTTATGCTAAATTCTGCTTTAAGAAATTTGAATAAATTGAAAATCATTTTTAGCTCTGCAGCAGATTTTTTTTTATCTCTGCAAATTTTCTATACTGTTACGAATTCTTCCCAAAGGAGCCTACTGATTTTTGCTAATTTAATGTTTAGCTCATGCACAGGCTTAGCAGTAGTATTGTGCATATCATGAAAGGGGTTATATGTTTACATCTCTGGGGTGCTAGCTTTTACTCGGTTTGCTTGTAATTTACTGTTTTGGCAACTCTTTTATCACTATTAAATTACATGCATTTCAAAAGTTATTTTGCAAAGTTCTAGCTACCCCGAGGAAGTCATAAATTTACCATATACTTTTTTGGTATGCAAGAATCATGATAATTCATGGTGCAGCTTTACTTCGTGTGTAAAATCTTAATCGTTGTGAAAAAATTGTGAGAAAATTGAAATCACAAATTCTCACAGTTGCTTCATGCAATGAGAATGATAATACTTTTACCACATTGTTTGCCTTACTCTTACACGAGTCAAAATAGTTTTAAACCATTACTTTTTGAAGATTTTATAAATGTAAGGGCCGTAGTTACATAATGTAAAATAACAGAAGCATATAAAGTTAAGTGAAGTTTTATATCCTACTTTAGCATCCAACTAAACTAGCCATCTTAATCATTGCATGACTTGTCTTCTAACACTTAGCCTACTCGTTTAAGCCAACTTCACAAGTCAAATCAAAAACCCATATAAAATCATTTAAAAATCACTAATCTATGCTAAGACATTGCGATTGGTGCATACGACCACTCTACAAGACCACAACCATTCAAATTGCATAAATATCCCATCTTTAAAGTTAATCTCATCATTGATATACATTGTTTGTTCCACTGAGCTTGTTCACATTGAGGGTGTATTTGCGTTTTCATATGTAAGAAGGACCTCTTGTACTATACTGAAGAGAACGTTGGATGCAACTTTTTCTCAAACACAGAAAAGTTATGAACAGCACAACATTTGGTCAAGAAGCAATCAATTCATTCCAAACAAACTTCTATGTAAGAACAGAGGCTACCAAGTTACACTCCCGGGTATCTAAGTATATGGGAAACATGAGACATGAAGCTAGAAACTTGTCACATTCAAATTAGACAAAAGTAAGCTTTATGGCTTTCCATCAATCCATAATCCACAAGGAAAATTGTGGAAATTAATTACAGCTAAATCTACTAGATGAAAGTAGCTAGAGGGTATCTTATAGTTACACCGTAGAGTGAGTTCTTCCTATGTCTTTCCTTCATGGACACTACATTAGGGCTAATTTAATCATTGATGGCAAGGTCCAAAAATATTCCTTCTCTATTCCTTTTGTCTCTTGTGCACAGCACGACACTCTCCTTCCAGCTCCAAAACAAGAATAGCACATTCAACAGTTAAAGGTTATTAAAAAGAGGGTATTATAGCAACAAGATCAAACAAAGAAGTACCATCTTCTCCTAAGCAAACAGTGGCTAAAATTGACAAGCCCAGATAAGCATTGCATTACCTAACCATTTATTCTCCACAATACTCCCTTCCAAATGCTACTCAGCATCATCATTTTGGACTCTACCTCTCACCCTTTTCCTCCTTCAAAAAGTCCCTTTGGCCACACATCAAGCGACCCTGCCTTCCCCTATACTAACTTTTAGCAACTTTCTCCTTGGCCTCTTCTCCAACACCAGTCGATTCTAATCTCTGTTGCTATCATCAGGAATCAGTAACATGCACCCAAATGAATAAAATAAACTATGAACAGCTAAAAATGATTATCTTCTATACATGCATTCCCTTGTATTATATACCACTTCCAAACCACTCCATGCCAAACCCCACCAAAATATAAAGCACACCCCAACTTGATTTTTTACTCACTGCCAAATGGGTAGGCAAGGTAATGATCCCACTACCACTCTCAACTCCTCCATTGCTCTTCTTCAAGAGAGGTTTAGACAGTTGGAGAAGGTCAAAGAAAGAAGAGAGGGGAAGCAACTCCTCAAACTCTTGTCATCTGAGACCACCTCATCATCTATTATTCACAACCCATCATCACAAAACTCTCATCAACAACAAATGGTGCCTCCTCTACATAGGCCAACTCTCCATGATTCTCTTTCTCTTGGCCTCAACTTCACTCAAGGTGATCACAACACCATGAACATGAAACCACCCCCTTCCTCCAATTTATGGCCACAGGGAGCACCATCATCAAGAAATTTTGATACCTCAGACGTTGATACTTCTCTTCATCTGTAAATATGTTCACTACTACTAGTCTCTGCTTCCCCAGTACCTATATAGATGTATAATAATAACCCTATGTTCTGCATCATTTTGTATCAGTAATTAAGGAGGATTTGTATCAGTTCTGCTTCTTTTTTCCCTGGAAACTATGTGAATAACATATGAAATTCGTAATTGTATATGGACTTCCCTAAACAACTTCTATTTTTAAGACTAACAAATTTCATTATATATTTATTAACGTTTAAAGCTTTCAAAATTGCTGTATTTATGAAAGTAATTTTGTGAAATATGCAAAGACATGGATGCATCATGCATCAAATAACCCACTTAGAAAACATCTAAACACGTGCGTTCAGACACACAAACACGACAATTATATTATGCTCTTTATTTATTTGGCCGTGTCTCAAGTGGCTTGTGGAACTTATATTTCTCATCATATTAAAGAGAGAACATATATTATATGTCATATTGTTGATTTGTACAGAAAAAAAAATTTAAACATTTGGCAATAATTTTGAGTTTGAAAACTAATTGCTTTACTATTTCTCATATCTATTCTTAAGTAGAAAGTGCTTAAACATTTTTCAAAAAGTTAAGATACAATGATAACAACTAGATCTTTTCTATTAAGTAAAATCAATTACAATAATTACTAAGTAAATAAATATATACATAATTCATTGCTCTCTTTTTCAGTCATGTCTATATGGATAAGAATTAAATTTTTTGGTGAATTAATTTTGGTTGTCTAACTAAAATATTTTATTTACCTCCGTGAGTAAGACTACAAAACTCAAGGATTTTCATAAATTACTTTCCTCAATGTGTTTCTTTTCAATGGTATTAGAGATATTTATAGTAGCATATTATAGAGGTAATCCATGGTAATGTACCTGAACTCAAAATTCACAATCTTTTTATTTCTTTTTCTTATTTTCTTTATTGATCAGAGAGCCAAACACGTTTTATTATTATTTTGTTATCGAAATACGTTTAAATAATACTATTTATGTTTGTCATTTTACCAAGACAAACATCTAGGCAACTTCATTTATTATTTTTTACATGGTTATTTCTTTTAATTTTATTTTCAAACAATTCTACTTTCTATGACGTACCGTTATAGAGTAAATTTTACGAAGAAGAATGGTTTTTCATGTCTAACCAATAGTAGAAATTTGATTAAAAATTTACTTTATAAAAAATTATTAATTACGATGATTTTCACCAATAATTGACCACGTGCAAACTAGTTTTAAGCTATCATTACATAGAATATTTATTTTCTTGTATTATTATTACAAAAAATAATCAGGGCTAGGAAAATTAGTTGAAAACCCGAAAAGGGAAATAAGTTAAGACGAGTAGCATCGAGAAGCTTCGGAAACGCCATGTTTTGATCACACAACACAGCACAACCAATTCAAACCCCTTCTAAAACCCTACCATTTCCCTGCTTAACCAAACGCGCTTTCTCCAATCGTAGCTTCAATCTTCTTCTCTCAGCTTTTGTTTCTCTCTTCAATTCACTATGCACAGACTCTCTGCTCGCTCTTCTTCCGTCTCCGCCTTGTTGCGCTATGGCGGCGCACTTCGAAGGGACGTGGTTGCTCCCATTTCCTCTTCACACTTAGCTAAGGTTTTCCATTTCTTTCACTTTTTTTGCTTCTGTAAATTTCTCTTCATCTAGATTTTTCATGTCATAATCCCTAGCTTGCTATTCGTTTGTCGTTTGTTGCTGTAACCAGTTCCTATATTTGCAGCCAGTGATTCTGTTTGTTTTATTATATTTTGGACGGACATATTACATATGTAGATAGCGTTAATTGATTACGTAGTGTTAGTTTATCTGATGTTCGTGGATAACAAACACGTGTTGCAACCATGTTGAAATTGTGGGCTTTTTGTGTGTCCTTTTCTTTTGCTTATGAGGAGCAGGTGAGCGAGAATGACACCCAAACTAGATGGTTTTCTATTCTGGGATCGGACAAATCCAGCACAGTTGATTCTGCAAATCATCCAAACTTGAGAAGAGATTTGTTTTTGGGTAGACGATGTGAATCAACTGCTGCAGAATCTTCTGCGTCTAGTTCCCCACCAGCCGAGAGATATGAATACCAAGCTGAGGTATGGCTGTTTTTCATGTTGTATGGTCTCTGGTGAGTATGGTATTGCTTGCTTAACTTTGGATTTTATGCATCATTGACAGGTTAGTCGGCTCATGGACCTCATTGTTAACAGTTTATATAGTAACAAAGAAGTGTTTCTTAGGGAGCTTATTAGGTATGCTCTTTCATACTTGTAGGTTTTTTTTAGCGCTGCTACTATTTGCCTATTTATTGTCTCGAAACTTTTTTGGATGAAGTAGAATTGGTACGTTTTTGCTGGTTATCCTATATAGAATTATGTTGTTTGAGCATTTGTGTTTAGATGGTTTGAATACGTTTATGTATATTGATGTTATACTAGCTATAATTGCATTTTAAGGGCATGTCCTGTGGCAAGTGATTTCCTGCAGATACACTGCAATTACTTTCAGGGTCTGTTTGGAATAAATTATTCGTCTTTTCAGGAAACTATTTCCAGGAATAGAGTTGAATTTTCAATATAGAATCCATGTCCTTGATATTTATTGAATGTACGTAACTCTGTGTTGCCCAATCTGTTAATCTATACTTTTTTTTATGTGCAGCAATGCAAGTGATGCTTTGGATAAGCTGCGGTTTCTGAGTGTAACAGAGCCAGGGCTGTTGAAGGAGGCAGTTGATTTTGACATCCGAATTCAAACTGATAAGGATAATGGGATCATATCTATTACGTAAGAGAAATGACCTGTGATTAATATTTGATTTAAGATTTTTAATCTCAGTTGGTGCTGCAACTTATGTTTTATGCAGTGATACAGGCATTGGTATGACTAGGCAAGAGCTAGTTGATTGCCTTGGAACTATTGCTCAAAGTGGAACTGCAAAGTTTTTGAAGGCTCTAAAGGTCTTAACGTCTTCTGAACGATGCTTTAATATTTTACTGTCATTTTTTGCTTTTGCATTCATGTATATTACCTGCTGACAAATGTGTATCATTTAAAAGGATAGCAAGGATGCTGGTGGTGACAACAACTTAATTGGTCAATTCGGTGTGGGATTTTATTCCGCTTTTCTCGTTGCTGATCGGGTATGTATTTGTGTAAAAGTAAATATGTCATGGTCTTTTATTTTTTGTTTAATTTGGTAGTTATATCAACTTGTGTTGTTTGAAGGTGGTTGTCTCAACCAAAAGTCCAAAATCTGATAAGCAATATGTTTGGGAAGGAGAGGCGAATTCTAGCTCATATACCATAACTGAGGAAACAGATCCTGAGAAGCTGATTCCGAGAGGAACTCGTCTTACACTTTATCTTAAGGTATGTTGATAATCATCTTTGTTGAACATTAAGTAGTTATTTTTGTTTTCTTTTTCCGCAAGCTTACGAATGTGATTTCATTATGCCCATTGCTACCTTTCAGAGGGATGACAAAGGTTTTGCTCATCCAGAGCGGATTCAGAAGCTTGTGAAAAACTATTCACAATTTGTCTCGTTCCCAATATACACTTGGCAGGAAAAGGGATACACCAAAGAAGTATGGCTATCTAATCCAGATCTTGATAGCACTATCTATGATAATGTTACTTGAGTTATTTCATTCTCCACTTGATTTTAGTATGGACTTTTTCAGCTTTAATTGTATTTTGATCTCATTCTAGGTGGAAGTCGACGAGGATCCAGATGAAGCTAAAATGGACAATCAAGATGAGAAGACTGAGGTAACATTCTGATTGTTCTGCTTATGTGCTGAATGCAGTATTTTCATTGATGTGAATATGAATTGTGTAGCTGCTGCAAATTTACTCATTGACAAGTGACTTTGACACATTGTCATGACAGAAAAAGAAGAAAACTAAAACTGTTGTTGAGAAGTACTGGGATTGGGAGCTGACAAATGAGACCCAACCAATCTGGGTTAGTTTTACGATTTCCAATTTCATGAGTTACACTCAAACATTTTTAAAAATTATTACTCGAATGAAGTGGAATTACTCTATTTATGCAGCTCCGTAATCCTAAAGAAGTCACCAAGGACGAGTACAATGAATTCTATAAGAAAACTTTTAATGAATACTTGGAGCCATTAGCATCCTCACACTTTACCACAGAGGTAAGGATTTTATGTTCTCAAGTGCCCCCTTATTGTGCGTAGTGGATATTTTTATTCTTTAATGAAAATTCAGAGTTTGGCTGGAAAACAACTAGCTTGATAATGTTAATTTTTTACCACATTCTTGAGGAGATTCATAGTGTTACAGGTAATAATTGTTATTTATTTTTATTGACACATGAGGTGATGCTTGTTATATCAGGGTGAGGTAGAATTTAGATCTATACTTTTCGTTCCTGCATTCGCCCCCTCAGGGAAGGATGACATAATCAATCCCAAGACCAAGAATATAAGACTTTATGTGAAGAGAGTGTTCATTTCAGATGACTTTGATGGGGAACTGGTATAAGCACTTTGCTATCTGCATTCTACAACCTTGAGTATCTGGTTGTTGTTGTCAAAATCGTATTATCGTGGACTAATTAATGTGTTTGTTGAACAGTTCCCCCGTTACTTAAGCTTTGTCAAAGGTGTTGTTGACTCGAATGACCTCCCACTTAATGTGTCACGTGAAATTCTTCAAGAGAGCCGCATTGTAAGTAGTTAGGACAATGTGAATATGCTTCATGTTTACATCTGGATCTCTATGTTATCGTACCAGTTTTGCCTTTCTTATTTTTTCCATGTTGCTTGAAGGTGCGGATTATGAGGAAACGTTTAGTTCGGAAAGCTTTTGACATGATTCTGGGAATATCCATGAGTGAGAACAGAGAGGTATATTATTATTCTGAAAGTTGTTCATTGTATAAGTAGTTTTCTTTTATTTTTGAAGTTGTAGAGTAGCTAGGATAAATTTAGGTGTAGAAATATCAAAATTATATATATATATATATATATATATATATATATATATATATGTTATCAGTTATTTTAGGTCTCTTTTAATATAATTGATCTTGATAAAAGGATGGTCTTTTTGTTAGTATTGTACTGGCTGACTTGTTCTGTATGCAGGACTATGAGAAGTTCTGGGAAAACTTTGGCAAACACTTGAAATTGGGTTGCATTGAAGACCGTGAGAATCACAAACGAATTGCACCATTGCTTCGCTTTTTCTCATCCCAAAGTGAAGAAGAACTGATTGGCTTGGATGAATATGTTGAGAACATGAAACCTGATCAAAAGGATATCTATTATATTGCTTCTGATAGTGTTACTAGTGCGAAGAACACACCTTTCCTGGAGAAACTTGCGGAGAAGGATCTTGAAGTAATCTTTGTTTTCTTACTAGAGTTTATAACTTCGTATCTTTAAGTACTTGTTTCTGTCAGTTAATACGTATATTGGTGTTTTTTGTACTGTAATTTTTCAGGTTCTGTTTTTGGTGGATCCAATAGATGAGGTTGCCATTCAAAACCTTAAATCATACAAGGACAAGAATTTTGTTGACATTAGCAAAGAAGACTTGGATTTAGGTTTAACTTCTTTCTTCTCTGAGCTTGCTCTCAATAATTTGATTAGACAAACACTCGCATTTAGTTTACCAAACATTTATTAGTCTCTTTCTGGCCTACAATGGTGTGAATTCAAAGCTTTGTTCTTTATTGTTCAAGTTTGTTGCGCATTTGTTGTTTCTGCAGGAGATAAGAATGAGGAAAAGGAAAAAGAAATGAAGCAAGAATTTGGCCAAACATGTGACTGGATCAAGAAACGACTGGGAGATAAAGTTGCAAGTGTGCAAATTTCAAACCGACTTAGCTCTTCTCCTTGTGTTCTGGTGTCTGGAAAATTTGGTTGGTCTGCAAACATGGAAAGGTTGTCATCTTTTCTCTTAGATTGATCATGTAATTTGAAAGTTTAAGTAGCAATGTGCAGCATGTAATCAAATTTGCTGCAGGCTGATGAAAGCACAAAGTATGGGTGATGCATCCAGCTTGGAATTCATGAGGAGCAGAAGGGTGTTTGAGATCAACCCTGGCCATGCCATTATCAGGAATTTGGATGTAAGATAAATGGACAATTCCCATTTCTTTTCTTCGTCATGATTACAAATTGAAATTAAGATATAACGCAATCAAAATGGTTAATTTTCAGGCTGCATGCAAAACAAACCCCGGTGATGAAGATGCCCTCAGAGCTATCGATCTTTTGTACGATGCAGCTTTGGTTTCCAGTGGCTTTACGGTGAGCTCATGCTTGATATTATTATGACTGTCGTTTAAGTTTCCATCGTGAAGTCCTAAAGTCGTATCTTTTGGCTCTTTGTTGGTGTGCAGCCTGAGAATCCAGCACAACTTGGAGGGAAGATATACGAGATGATGGGTATGGCTCTCACAGGTAAATGGTCAACGCCTGATCAGTTCCAGTCCACTGGAACCAAGCCCCATATCCCAGAAACTGTAGAAGCTGAGGTTGTCGATCCTACTGAGGCTGGCGGTCAGAAGTGAGAGGACAGTCATGTGACATTTTTGTTTTCTTCCCGTTCCCTTCTGTTCTTTCTTTCAATTCAAATCTTCTTACGGCTTAAGTTGTATTCTTTAAGAACATGGGTGTTGGTAATCGTTTATAGATATCACGAGGAATTCAGTGGCAATGCTATATCTGGAAGCACGTCTATTAATCCTTCCAGTTGTTGTTTAATAAGTGAAAAAAATCCAGCATCGCCAAGTAACATTGTTAGTAGTTTTTCTTTTGTTTTGAGAAAAAACGAACCATATTAATTTGGATAAAGATTTTTTACGGCAGCATGTGACATAAGAATCATTGCCTTAGAACTGTTGCTGATGGTCCGTTATTAGATTGTGTTGTGGGGGCTGCCAACTAGACACAATTAAAGTTACATTTCCGTTGTAAAGATTACGCGCTGTCTTTGGGCAATGCATTGTAGAAATTGAATATTGATCACTTAGCACATTGAACTTTTTATAATTAGGGATAGTTTAGAAAATAATGGATTTAAAATAAATTCAGGTATAAAGTGTGTTCAAAAATAATAGATGTGCTTTGAATTACTTGAGTTCAAAATAGTTGTAGTTATGATTTGAAAAATTAGTCAAAGTTACGATTTCAGAAAATGCTTCCAATATTTAAAAAAATAAAAATAATAACTTAAAATACTGCGTCCCTTACTTTGAAAACTAATATAAATTTCTATTTCAAACAAGAAGTTAATTAGCTTATATTTATGTAAATTTTTCAATTATGAAAAGTGTTACTTGCACAATATTTTTTGTCATTATATCGTTTTTACTCATGAATTATTAAAAAAGAATTATATAAAGTTCAAGCGAATGCTAAATTCACGAACGGAGAAGCACATTAACATTTCAATGAATGGACTTTACTAAGTATCATACTTCATTATTTTAACAGACCATGCAATAAGTTGGCGTGTAGTAGCATATCGATACTTCAAGTCTCTTCACACTTTCATTTTAAAACCTATTTCCTATTTGTTAAAATTCACGTAGGTCCTACCACTTTAGGGATGAAACTCCCCAAATAAGAAATGAGACCCATTTTAATAGGACCCGCATAAATTTTACTGAATACAAGAGAGAATGTCAAAAGTATAATGTTAAAAATTGTATTGCTAGTATTTATCATTCCGTAGTATTGGAAATTTGGCTGTACCATCTCATCCATTGGCAAGTGAGCTGTATAGACAAATATGATCGTATGCAGGACACCCAATTTGATTGAAGCTACTCTTCCGATGACGAAAAATATATGGAACGCGCACTCCAATGTTATATCACATATAGATTCCCTGCGGGCACACACAAATCTTCAAATTTAGTAAAGGGTGACGATGAAGAAGACAGTACCTACGCATAAGGGAAAGTTACTCAATTGAATGGCTAAAAGTCACAGTTGAAGCACAGATGCATTTGAGACAGTAGTGGAAACGGTTAGCCTTGCTGAATGACCGAAGATTTAAAATCGAAGCGTTCAAAAATTGAGTTAGGGTTGGATATAACAGTCATTTGCTGCAGTAGCAAGTTGGTTATCTTATGACGATGCTGCAAAGAGCACATATAAGGACAGAGAGAAAGAGAAATTAGAAAGAACAGTATTTTTTTTGGAAGGGGTGAGTAAGTTTTACCCTAATGATAGAGTAACAATTATCCCCCAGAAGAAATATTACTCCTATAAAACTCACTTCCTTAAAAAACTCTACCTTAAAATTTCTCCCACTTCTTACCCTTAAACAACAAAAACCCATTAGTTATTGGGGCAACCAGTCACGAACCAAAATTTTCAGTCTTCCTGACATGCAATGACAAACAACTGTGTACTTAACACGAGAAAGGCATATCAGTACAATTGAAACTGATGAAAAGGTTTGGTGACACGCAGACTCAAAGTTTTAGATGCTCAGAGATTCACCTATGCTGATGAGATTGAAAGCCAACAAAGTAATAATCCTAAAAACTGAAACATAGTATTTCAGTATGAAAGAAAAAAGAAGGAACAACTTCCTACGAAAAGAACAAAGCAGGGTGTTCCACAAATTTATCAAGAGAAGGAATACCATTTGAATGGTGGACATCGGGTCAAAAAGTTATTGGCTGTCGATACAGTATAGCACGGTTTTATGGTACCTGCGATGAATTTGAAAGTGGGGGTGAGTGAGATACATTTCAAACTACAGAGTACATTCAGTTTACGTAGGCCTCTATCTCAAGGTAAATTTTAGGCATAGTAAGGAGATATAGGAAGGAAAAAAGAGAATTCAATGAGAACCAATGCTTTTAATAAATGTTTCTTTTTTATTCAATTAATATGCATAAAAATAGGAAGCTATATTTTTCCTGAACATAATACAGTAAATGGCTTCCAAATTAACAGGTAAGAATAAGTTTCCCCCCGAATAAGATGTACTTTAGAAGAATCTATGCTTACCTGCTTAAGTTCTCAAATCAAATCTTTCCGAGTCAGGATCACCATGGAAAATGTTGAGTAGAATGTTAAGTGTTGAATCACAATTATCCATGCTAGCATTCAATCAACTTAATGTCTGTTGATCAAAAATCGGGTACGGAGTGTCAATGATATAAAAGTTATTCGAGGGAAAATGAATCAATTAGTGAAAAGCAAAACTCGGTCATAGAACCAAAACATAGAAAAGACATCAAAGAACAAGGAGCACAAATTGCAACATACCCAAGTTATTTTTTGCAGAAATCATTATGTTTTCCAACTTTTGAGCAGCCTCAGTCATCCCTTGGGCGTTGTATGCCTGGATCATGCAAGCGAAAGTGATGCTATCGGGTTCACATTTTCTTTCTCTCATGACCATGAATAACTCGCTCATCCTTTTTAGATCACCAGCCTGCCCATAGGCGCTAATTAAGCAATTAAAGAAGGGAGTATCCAATACTACATCAGAATTATCAACATGCCTCATGATTGACTCAACTTTGTCAATACGCCCAACTTTGCTATATGCGCTTACAAGTGAGCAATAAGTAATAGAATTAGGCTTCATTCCAAGATGCTTCATTTTTAGAAAATGTTGATCCATCTTCTCAATTTCTCCAGCTTTGCCAAACACTTCAATGACAGTATTATACGTGACAATTGTTGGAGCGAAAAACCTACTCTCCATGAAATCCATGACACTCTTCATCTTCTTATACATGCCAGCTTTGCCATAGGACTTTATCATCAAATTGAATGTTGTCAGGTCTGGTTTTATGCCCATTAGTTGAAATTCATCATAACACTTCTCCATCTTATCAATTTGCCCATCCTTTCCATACGCTCCAACAAAAGAATTCAGTGTGAAAACATCTGGGTGGCAGTTGCCATTTTCAATCATATCATTCAATGTATTATCCATCTTTTCAAACATGCCAGCCTTACCATATCCATCAATTATGGAATTATACGTCACAGAGTTACACTGGATGCCCAGAAATGACATCTCCACAAGGACATGTTCAATCAAATCAAAACGACGAAATCTAGCACAGCAACTGACAAGAATAGAATATGTATATATATCCGGTTCGCAGTCAACAACTGATTTCATATCTTCAACAATAGAAAATGCCTGATCAAGGAGACCACTTTGACCATAAGCACTTACAAGAGCAGTGTAGGCATCAACAGTAGGTTTAAGCCCTTCAGAAAACATGATCTCAAAGAGATGAGAAGCCTCTTCAGGCTGCCTGCACTTGCCAAGCATCATCAACAGCTTCGCATATGTTTGGCATCGTGGTTCATACCAGTATTGCTTTCGAAGAAGTGCAAAAATCTGCAAAAGAAAATGCGTTGTACTTAGAATCAAATTCCCACCAGCATAAAATCCCCAAATCATGTAAATTTAGAATTGAACAGCATCTAAAACAAAATTGTCTTTGCCTCGAGAGCGGATTGCCAACGACAGCGTTTAATGGCGTCATCTAGGGCTTCAAGAAGGGCCTTTGGCCAGAGCTGTTTGTGGGAATTCGACTTGGCTTTGTTCTCAACGCCTCTGATGGCAGCTTCGGTTCGGAGAATGCGCGACAACTCCTTCTTCTGCTCCTTCACCAACCCAGCACTTCCTGCTTTCGCCTTCCGCTTCAACGCCTCCACGTGAAAACGACGCCGTCTCGTTGGAACGGCGTCGTTGGTTGCAGGAGTGAAGGGTGTGGCGCAGGAGATACCAGACGACCAGGTCAAGTTCATCGCAGACACACACACTCACAACAAATCAAAATAATTTTTATAATAAATATTAAATAATAGGTTTTTAGTTTTTTATTTTGCTTTAAAATGATAATTTTCAAGCTTTTTAAAACTATTTTTCCGATAATAAGAGAAATGAATATAATATTATCATAAAATGGTTTTGGATATTGACTTGGCGTTAAAAGATAACAGTGTTAACGTAAGTCTCTTTGCAACCGCGTGGACCGGTCACCGTTGATAAATAACACTCTCTTTCCCTTCTCCCAGTCACGGAGTCACCGTTCAAACAGAAGAATTCAGTTTCATATTCCGTTTCTCCGTCGTTCGCCGTTTCACTCTTTTTCACCGTTTCCTTTGACCTAACCAACTCTTCTCCTTAATTCCTTGTGTTGTGTTGTGTTTTGTGTGAAGAAGATATTTTGCCTTCTCTTCTCCTCTCTCTGGTAATTTTCTTCTCCTTTTTTCAGTCAATTTTTTATTCTTATTTTTTTAAGCATATGTTTGCCCTGGCTCTGTGAATTTCGATGCACCTTGAGACATTCTTTGTAGCAATTTGTTAAGTCTGAATTTCATTGTCAACTTGTGTGTGGGTCGTTTGAGTTGTGTCTTCATCTTATGATTCGATGATTTGATGCTCTGTTTGAGTTTATGAGCTAACTTGTTTGGCATCAATTTTTCGGTTAGGGATTGATTGCATTTCTCTCCAGCTTCTTTTGTATGGTAAGAAGTTGTTGTATAATAGAATCAACTGTGAATTTTTCTTCTTTTCTTGATGGATTTTGTGTTGTGAGGGATATGATCATTTGCCTTTTTTTCGAATTTATTGGTTTTTTGCCATCGGTTTGTGAAAAAAATTAGGGACTGATTGATTACTGAATAATTTGATATTTGCTCTCTCCGATCTCTGGCTCATGCTTTGTCTTTCGTCATGTTTCTGTATTTTGGAGGTTTATGTGGAGTTGGATGAAAGCCTGCACCTGTTAGCAGATTATGAATTTTCTCAAGTTCCTTTGACTGTAACAAAGAATATGTGACTAATTCTTGTTTCTTGGTTATGGTCACTAGGTTTTAACAAAAAGCTGAAGCCTTTGCCGCAAAACCATGCACCCTCCACGACAGCAGTCACAAGTTGGTGAAGGACTAAAAACTTCGCTGTCTCTAGTTTCTTCAGATCCCCGGCTTTCCCTTGAGGAGCCTAGGTCAAACACTGGCAATCTCCGTGAATCTCCTACTGAAAGTGCCAGTTCTCGGGAAATTTGGCCTATTGCTGCAGCAATAAAAAGGGAGAGTGTTTCTGGTGCTGACAAAATTACTCTTCATGACGTTGCTAGAGAACGAGTTGATATAGTATGTGAAAAAATGCTCCATCTACCTTCCGAATTTCTTGACGAACTGAAAAATGGACTTCGGGTTATCCTTGAAGGAGGGAATGGCTCCCAGCACAGAGAGGAATTTTCTATTTTGCAGAAGCTTGTTCAGAGTAGATCTGATTTAACAACCAATACATTGGCAAGAACACATCGTGTGCAGCTCGAAATCCTTGTTGCTATAAAGACTGGGATTCAGGGATTTTTACATCCTAGCATCAATCTATCTCAGGCTTCCTTGATTGAGATATTTCTATATAAGAGATGCAGAAACCTAGCTTGTCGGAGCCAGCTTCCTGCTGAAGATTGTACCTGCGAGACATGCGCCGGTGGAAATGGTTTCTGCAATCTTTGCATGTGTGTTATCTGCAGCAAGTTTGACTTTGAAGTAAATACATGCCGCTGGATTGGATGTGATTTGTGTTCTCATTGGACTCACACCGATTGTGCCATTCGTGAGCAACTCATTTGTATGGGCCCTGCTACACAGAATGGAACAGGGGCAAGTGAAATGGTTTTTAAGTGTCAAGCATGCAACAGGACTTCTGAACTGCTGGGTTGGGTTAAAGATGTCTTCCAGCATTGTGTACTGTCATGGGATGGAGAGGCCCTGATTAGGGAACTTGATTTTGTCAGTAGGATCTTTCATGGAAGTAAGGACCCACGATGGAGGAAACTCTATTGGAAGTCTGAGGATCTCAAGGAAAATTTAAGAAGTGGGAAAGTGGAATCTAAGACGGCATGCAAGGCAATATTGTTGGTTTTCGAAGGTACAAGTTTTCTAGTTTACCTGCAAAATTGTAGTTAGTATTTAGTGAAGCAATATTGATGTTAAAATATCGGTAGTTTTATTCATTCTCCTTTCTTTTTGTTCTAACCAATACTTTTCAAATGTGAAGAGCTTGAGCTGGACTCCCAAAAGACCCTGGAAAATGCTGAAAGTGAAAGTGGAAGACTGATTGCTCCACAGGAGGCATGCAATAGAATATCAGAGGTGGTGCATGAGGCTGTAAGAAATATGGAAATGGTAGCCAATGAGAAGATGAGAATGTTCAAGAAGGCTCGGTTGTCTTTTGATGCTTGTGAACGTGAATTAGCAGACAAGGCCAGAGAAGCAGGAGAATTGAACATGGATAGGCAAAAAAAGAAGTTAGAGATTGAAGAACTGGAAAGAATTGTGAGGCTTAAAAGTGCAGAGGCTGATATGTTCCAGATGAAGGCTAATGAAGCTAAAAGAGAAGCTGAGCGGCTCCAGAGGATTCTTCTTGCCAAGTCAGATAAATCAGAAGACGAATATACCAGCAATTATCTGAAGCAAAGATTAAGCGAGGCCGAGGCTGAGAAGCAGTATCTTTATGAGAAGATGAAAATGCAGGAGGCTTCTCGTTTATTGCAAAGCAGTGGTGGTGGTGGTGGTGACCCCTTGATGTTTTCCAAAATCCATGATCTTCTCTATAGCGTTCCTCCCAGTGCAGATGGTCCATCTAATGACCGTCATCCTTTTAGAAAAAACCCATAAACATTGATTTAGTGTATGCATCTTTTACCTATTATAGTAGTGTCTTTTTATTATGGACAGTCGGTGTCATTAGGTTCCGGACAATGTAACCCTTCGTAGTGATGGGAAGAGGTATTAGTAATTTGTTGTCCAATGCGGTATATGTTTGAATACAGTTATTGACTATCTCTCCATTTGTGGAATCTAATTATTTAATCAATAAGTTTAAAGTTTAGCATTGTGATGCTCAAGTTTTATTCAGTATCTTATGTGAGTTGGATCAGGACTACAAATCAAATATGATGTGGAGAAAACAATTAAAGTAATGTTATGTTATTGATAAAACGAGTCTGATAGTACAGACTCTAAGCCTTATTATGTGATACTCATCTTTTTGAGAGATGCAGCTGGGTGCGGCACATTACTGTTCATTGGGGGTTGATCAGTAGCTTCTGGAGTTCGGTGAAACGATACCATGTTGCCAAACGTCAAAGCAGCACTGATTCCATGGCATCTTATTGAGGAGCTTTGGCAGACATTTGGTGTGACAATCCTTGCATTGTTGACAAACAGACCTGTTCTCCCACTGTTGGTGATGTTGATCACCCTACTTGGAATGCTAGAGGGAACCACATAACCATTTGGAAAATGTAATAGATGACTGGGCAGTAACGGTGTTGGAATAGAATGGCTGAGTATGAAATCAGGGAGCTGGTCTAGAGATATGGAGAACTGTGATAGTTCATCATCATTTGGCATTAGAAATGTCAAATCATTGTTTTGCAGTGAATTTTGCTGGCTGTTGAGTATATTGAGGAGGATGACAAATCCATAGTAAGACCGAGTTCTCATGTCATCCATGGCTGCCTGTAGGTCGGTTTGGTTGAATGACATTGTTGACTGAGATTCAGCAATGGCAAAGAGGGTAAGAAGTAGCGCAGACCAGAGAGCCATTAGGGGAAACTTGAATGTTTACTGTTGTGTGTGATGAATGCAATGACATCTCAATTTGCTTGGTATATATATCCAGGTTAATGTTCCATGCTTATGTTTACACACTTTTTTGCTCTGTTGTAAGGTAGGCCGTAGGGCGATTGTGCATGAAGAGTTTGTAGTTAGTCCAGAAAGCTGATAATGCTCTAGGCATCTTGGTATAACAGGCAAATGAGATAAATGAAAATAAGGAGTACCAGTGAAAACAAAAATAAAAGATATAAAAAAAGATACGTAAAATTTGAAGATTGAATTAAAATTAATTATAACTTTTAAAAATATAAAACCTAATTAATCCTGTGCTTAAAATACATTCACGGATTATTTTATATTTATATGTTAGTATAATTAAGTTTCCACATAAATTTTGGTATTTTCAAGTGAGTTTTTATTAAAAAATTTAATTTATTGAGTGTTAAAAAATTTTATATTTTTTAATTAAATACATTTTATATTTAATTTTTCTATGGATTAAGTGACGTAGTTATTATTTTATCTGTGTCATCAATTATCTTTACATATTATACTACTTTATAGTAATATTAAAGAACTCAGTTTTGTAATCAGCATGAGATTTTTATCATTGAATAATGATAAATGAAAATGAAAAGAAAAATAAAAAGAAAAAACTAAATACACTTTTAAAAGACCACAAAACATAGGGTTAAACAATACTAATTATGGAATTGGAGTTATATGTTAAGGTATGAACGGACTGAAAAAAAAAATAACTTATTCCAATGAGACTGAAAAAGAAGTGAAAACAAAAATATATTATATGAAAATAAATAAAAACTAAGAGCAATATTAAATGAAAAACTTAAATATGATGTTTTCGCATTCCCACAACATCGTATTTAGGTTTTTGATTTTCATACATTCTCATCTAACAATAAAAAAACACATAAAACATCTGCTATATTAACCATCAAAATAAGTAATTTAATATTAGTATCTAATAGATTTTTCTCACATATATCCACATAACTTTTTCCCATCCCTAGTTTAAACCGAGCCAAGTGAATCTCCATCTTATATCATGTAAGCCACGATACACATAGAAATAGTAATGCTTAAGTTCTATCAAAACTTTATAGACAAACAGAAAAAAAAAAAAAAGTTAATGTATTTTTTAATTTAATACTGATGATATTTTGTCTTAGAAGCCTTGTTATTGTTATTGTTAAAAAGTAATGATTTGATTCGTAATGAGCATTACTTGAGGGTTTTAATGAGCTTAGATAAGAAAGTAAGAGAACATGTGAATTGCTTGAATCCATCCATTTACTTTAAGGCTCTATTTGTCATATATTAGTTAAATGGCATAGGAGAAAAGTTTTATTTTTCTGGGAATTTTATATTGAGAATCTTAGATTTTTCATGAATCATTTTTATCTCACTTTCATTCAACATGATTCTCATGGAAGATTGGGAATCCAACTTTCCTGGCAGAGAAGAAAAGTTATAATTACATAAAAAGACTATATTACCCCCTTTTACAAACGTAATGTTATCTTTATCAAAAGTTATCATCCCATTATTGGACATGGCATTCTTGTGAAGTGTCATATATATATAAAAAAAGTTTGAGTAAAAAATATTTAATAAACTTATTTTAATAAAAGGTAACTCTGTAAAATGATCTTGTACATCCAGGAATCAAATACATAAATCTTTCGTTTCCATAAAACATATCTAAATATTCTTAGGAATGCTTATTATAAATCAAAAGTATCTTTTGACTATTTTTAGGAAAATGATTTTTAATATTGTTAATTTTCAAGATGACTTTTATATAAAATAATTTCTTCAAGTGTCTTTTTAAAAAATTCTAATTTGGTTCGTGTTTATAAAGATGTAAGAGACAAGAGTAATAAAATATGTTACATGATTTGTGAAGGAAGAATTGTCGTAATGACGTAAACATGATTATCTTTAGGAGAAAAAAATGTTAAACCAAAACAAAATAAAATATTATTCAAAAGAAATAACAACCCAAAGGATCTTCTACCCAGTATTTATATCATAATAATAAATAGAAGAACATTTGTTTATGGTTTGTTATTCACTATAACAACGTAAACACCTCTTTTATCTTTATACTTTATTTTAATTCATTTGTTGATAAAAATAAAGAAACAAAGTTGCTATTATATATAAAAAATTTGTTTAACACTTTACCATGTCGAAGAAAATAAGTATTTAATTATACTAAAGTTAAAAAAAATACATTATTGGTTACGATATAATATTGCATCATCGTATAAAAAACTATAAATACGTGTATTAATAAAAAATTATAAATAAAACTATAAAATTGATTTGATTTAGTTTGAATTTCCTTCTATAATTTTTGTGTTTGATAGGGATATATTTTGAATTTACAACTAAATTAAACCACACAACAACATTACCATAATGTTTCAAACATGTATACTCCTTATTATCATTATTATATTTTACTCTTCTTTTTTTAAATACAATTTATACTTGTTTTCGTTTTTATTGTGGAATTACTATTAGATGGTCTCAAAGCAATTTTAGTACAACCATTATTATACTTTATTAAATTCTCATCAATTTATTTTCTTTACAGGATGGTGTAAACAAATTTACAACACTGTTCCTCAGAGAGAGGGAATATTCTTGTAGAATAAAGTAAATATTTTATTTTCATGTTAAATGATAACAAATATAGTAAGAACGTTGTAAATGAATGGGTCCTATAAGTAATAAATAAACTAGAAAGAGTTATCATTATATGAAGATAACAACTAAATGATCATAATTATATTCATTTAAAAGAAAATTGATAAAAAAAAAAAAAAAAAACAATTAATTATTTTAAAATTCTTTTTTTTTTTTTTTTTTATTTTTTT
>Ga0123340_1001399_pt1 | contig 19931 bp, 13 predicted proteins | sample SirMexnodulemix_FD_89961 | JGI IMG/M metagenome (GOLD analysis project Ga0123340, IMG submission 89961) | Root nodule microbial communities of legume samples collected from Mexico - Siratro Mexico nodule mix | ecosystem: Host-associated > Plants > Roots > Nodule | place: Mexico: Nepantla... | reverse complement strand
ATTGTAAATAAAATTGGATCATTTTTACTTGTTCTCAATTAGGTATTTTCAATATCCGTATATGCCAAACATTTCACTCTTACTAATTTAAAATTATATTTCTTTAATTTTTTTATATATTATATTCTAAGCTGTTTATTTAATTTAATTTAAAAAATGTTATCAATAAATTTCAATTATAAAAAATTGTAATATTATGAACTTTAACTATATATATATATCTTTTTTTCTTTAGAAAATCCGTACCTTTTGTCCAAATTTAGTTTATACTATAATTTCTAAAAAAAATTAATATTTTAATTAAAATATTCTATACAGCCACTATATAATTAATTTAAATTTTAAATTATATTTTTTTATTTGTTAGTTAACTATTAAAATATAATATTTTATTATTGAAGTGAAGTCATCAGATAATTTAACACGAGACGAAAAGTTAAAAGATTTTAAGGAAACTAAATACATGAAAGAAATAACATGAGTCTAAGAAAATGTTAAGATTTAATACATATTGTGAATAAAATTTGAAGATGAGCATAAAATGACATGAAAGAAAAAATTTATTTATGAGATTCAGTGCCACATTGTGGCCTTCGTTGTTGTCTTCGTGATCTTCCATATACTTTATGTTTGGTTGATGGATTAAATGGTGAGGAAGGTGGCGATCCAACTTCATTATCATCATTCGTCATCATCATTCCCACTTGTGTTATGAAATGTTTGGAAAGACATTGATGGTCGGCAACAATCCATGGATGGCATTGGATTGTATGCAAGAGTGAGGGGTGGAAGAAGTCTCAAATAAATTATGCGGTGGAGTGTGAAACCAATTTGGTTGTGATGGGAACATGTTAAAGGTGGAAGCAACTTCATGTTGATATGAAGATGGACCAACCATGCTGTTTATGCTACCCATGTATCCGAACATTGGAGGTCGTTGAAAATTAAAATTGACAACATTTAGAGGTTGAAACTGTTGTGCACTAAAAGATGATCCAATATGTTGATATTGTGGTTCACTTTGTTGAGGCTAAGGGAACGGGTCATACTGTGACAAACGATATGATTAGTTAATTGTGATTAATAATTGCAATATGCTACTTAATAAGAAAGGAACTTACATCTTCGTCGGACATTGATGCTTGTTGAGGGGTTATATACCGTATAGTACGTGAGATGTATCATTGGATATATGGTGCAGTGTCACGCAAATGACCATTTCCACCAAACTTCTGCCCCTGGATTAGGCGGGCCTGTTAATCATTCCATATGGCGATCCACTTTTGATGATAGTGGGGCCAATGTCTATCTGTTCTTCCTCGCATGTCATCTTTATGAACATCATCTAAGTTTAACGGGTCAACAGGAATAGGATAGCATAACCCAAACTGCTTCATGACCCTATCTGCTTGATGAAACTTAACTGTAGAAAAATAAATGAGAGGAACAACAACGTAACTAACATCAAGGACGTCAACAATGATCAAACGACTGATGTTATGTGCCCTATAAGGAGTCCACAAGAACTAAAAAAATATGTTGTTAGCATGAGTGTGACAAGAAACATATATGTACAATTATGTTATAGTAAAAATTAAGAATGACCTCCTTTGGTTACACTGATCAAATGTGCTTTGTAAAAGATGAAGCGCATATGTAAGTATGTTTGTCCTTTGAGCTGGACAAGACCACTTATAATGAAGAATAATTGATTTTTTTAAGAAATAAATATAAATCAAACTTATAATACATTGTGAAGGGCATAACAAATAATCTCGTAGCCAATGGAAAGTCATGTCCTGCTTCAATATCTTCATCACTAAACGTGTCAACAATGGGGTAATAGAGGTAATTCGATACCATGCCCATGATTGCAAGAGCAACATACAACCTCCAATATTTGTTTGGTTGAAGTCAATCCCATGGTTTAAAGCACGATATAAACATGTCAATACAGTTGCACCCCAACTATAATTGAAGATATTATTGATGTCTGTCAATAATGGAAGATGCATCAGATAAACTCGACTAGCTGATGTATCTGGCATCAATAGACTTTCGATAAGTGTCAAAATATGTCCACGAGCATGTTGACTAATTACCACCTCAGTTGCATTATCAAGCAGTTCTCAAAATGCATTATTTAGCCAAGATAATTTGACTGTATTTCCTTTAATAACTTCAGCAGGTGGTAAGAATCCCAGTAGTTTTTCACAAAGTGAGACTAAGTCACTAGATGTGACACCTGTTATTGCTTCTCCATCAATGGGAGACCAAGTTGCAATGCAACATCATCCAGAGTTATCATGCATTCTCCAAGAGAAAAATGAAAATGTATGTGTTTTTGTTCTCCATCTTTTAACTAATGCTGCTATTAGGTGGTGATTGATATCAAAATCTGATATCTTTAAGAGGTGGCTAAATCCAACATTATAAATTAAAGCATAAAGAACAACTTAATATTCTGGATATGCTTCATAACTTCAGTGAAGATGATGAAGACTATGAGCCCACTTATGATGAAGAACAACATTCTGGACCTAGTTTCTCACATCATATTCAATGTGATCTATTTGAACGCATGTCTTTTGTTTCAAAGGAAGCAACTCTGATGAACATTAAGCAATACCATGTTGAGCAGGGATATATATTTGTTGTTGAATCTAAGTCTAACCGATATGTAGCAAAGTGCACTAATTATGGTAATGGTTGTCAATGGAGGATTAGAGCTGCTTTCAGCAAAGTTTGACAACATTGGGAGATTGAAAAGATTGAAGCACCTCACACATGCTTCTCAACCATTGATGAGTCATTATTTTCTTTTTTTTTTACTTGTCTTTCTGTACCTATTTTGATTAGTGATTTGTGTTTAATTACCTATTATTTTCTCAATTTCACTGTTTGGGCTTCATTTACTAGAAATTCGTAATTTCATTTAATTTGGATTTTCTGAGCTAATTTTATTATTATTTTCAAGACAACTTTGGAATTTTATTGGGATTAGAAATTACTTCTAGAATTGAAGAGGTGCTGCCATATTATCAGTTTCTATTTTTAGTTTTTATTTTAAATTTTATTTGTTGGACCAAAATTGAATAAATTTGGGTCCATTAGGTTTAGTGTTCAGCATTTATTTAGGTATAGTCGCCTGTTACAAGGTGGAGGTGAACAGAGAAGCATACAATTCTTTATTCTCTGCTGTTGGGATTTAATTCATTTTCTCTCTGGAAAAGCTGGTTCTATATTTATTTTCTTTTCTCTGCAATTACGTTCTATTTTGGTTTCAATTCAATTTTGTTTTCTATTTTAATTGAATTTTGTTTTCTCTTTTAATTCTGTTTTGCGTTTAATATTCATTTGCTTTATTCGAATTTAATGGAAGGCTAATTTATAAGGTTATCCTTTTGATTTAGACTGCAATGAAGCTTTGAGGTTGTTGTTGTGTTATTTTTGCTCTCTTCGTCTCTTAACTCTTCATCATTTTATTTCTGTGCTTAATGCTTTTACTGGTTCATGCTTAATGTTTCAGTTAATATGAATTTTGTGTCTCTGTTCATACTTAATGGAGTGAGTTACAAGTTGCTGGGATGGAATGAATGATGCATGTGAATGCTTAATTTGCATAAGGAGAACTTGTATTAATTCTCGTTTAGTTAACTAATTCGGGTTGGAATTAGGGTTCAATAAGTTGAGCATGAATTTTTGTATCTTGTGATAAGCGGACTGCAATCTAATCAAGAGGGTAATTAATTCGGATAAGGAAATCTAATTTGGTTGTTGGTTTTTATTTTATTAAATTCAATTTTTTCACGAAACCCTCTCCCCCATTTTTTTTCTCTTTGTGCATTTAATCCTTTGACAAGAACTAGGTCCTTGGGAGACGACCTAGGAGTCACTTCCTAGTACTAAATTTAACTGCATTTATTTGACCTAATACGACTTTGATCAACCATTATTGCCCAAGATCACCATAATCTAGATTCTAGACAAATTGCTACAATTGCGCTCCTTTCACTTAAAACAAATCCTTCAATTTCCATAAAAAGTTTAATAGCTGAGATCAAAAGTCGGCTCAATTATTCAATTACATATAGAAAAGCATGGTTTGCTAAATAGAAGGCTTTGGCCATAGAGTTTGGCGATTGGGAAAACTCTTATAACGAACTTTCGAGATGGCTACAAGATGTACAAGAAAGTCTTCTCGGAACCATTGTATAATATGTTGTTTCTCCTTATGTCGTGGATGGTGAACGAGACCCCTCTATTTGTATATTCGAACTTGTGTTCTGGGCTTTCAAACCGTGCATTGAAGGCTTTAATTATTGCAAACCAGTTGTTCAGGTGGACGACACGTTTTTTACTGGAAAGTATCATGACACTTTATTGGTTGCAATTGCTCAAGATGGCAATAGAAACATTTTTCATCTAGCATTTGCAATTGTTGAAGGTGAGACGAAAGAAGCTTTGATTTGGTTTTTCCATTTATTGTGTCAATATGTCACACCTCAACCAAACTTATGTTGACTACGGATAGAGGATCAATTATCTTGTCAGCTTTACAATCTGAAGAAGTTGGATGGGAACAACAAGGCCTACACTCTGTGTACTGCATAAGATATATTGCAATTTCAACAAGAAATTCAAAAATTTTGAGTTGAAGAAATAACTCATTAACATTGGTATTATAATCTTTTTAACAAAAATTACTTCTCTTGACTCTGGCAAAAACTAATTTGGTCACTATTTTGTTTCAGGTTATGAAATGAAGCAACCCACAGTTCAAGCTAAGTTAGCAACTATGAGGTCATAATTTGGTCAGGCAATTGCATGGATAGATCAAATACCATTACATAAGTGGACTCAAGCTTTTGATGATGGTAAGAGGTATGGAAACATGTCAACAAACTTAGCTGAATGCATGAACTCTGTTTTAAGGGGAGCGTGATCATTACCAATTTCTGCTATTGTCAAAACAACATTTCAAAAAATAAATTCTTGGTTTGTTGAAAGAGGGATGAGGAAAAATTCTATGTTGTGAGCAGGACATCAATACCCTGAGGATATCACAAACTTACTTCAAAAAAATCAACAGGCATCAGCCTTCTGTCATGTCGAACGTTATAATAAGCAAATTTCTGAGTTTGATGTTTAAGAGATACTGACTCCCCAACTTCGTCGAAGACCAATGTCATACACAATCAAATTAAATGACTGCTGATGTGATTGTGGGGCATTTCAAGCCATTCAACCGCCTTGTCCTTATGTTATTGTTGTTTATTCTGTGTGCTACTTGCAACTTCTAACATATGTTGACCCAGTTTATAGTCTACGCAACATATTCAAGGCTTATGAACTTCAATTTCATCCAGTCCAAAATGAAGATTATTGGTCAACATATACAGGCCCAACTTCATCCCTGAGCCTCACATGCATCGTAAAAACTCTAGAAGACCAACAACAAGTCGTATCCACAATGAAATAGATGAAGTAGGTCAAAATATTCCGAAATAATGTTCTTATTGTTATAATGAGGTCACAATCATGCAAATTACCCATATAAACAATGACATATATTTCCTTTCATATTCATCCCTTTCATTTTAATTATTTTTATTTAAATACTAACATATATTTTAATTTTATTGCTTCAATAAACTATTTCTTCTTTTATAACAAAATAAGCTAATTTTCTTTTAACACCATATGACTCTTAACTACTCACAAATTTTTTACACAAAACTTCACTTTGCGTGATACTCTTCTCTTCTTCAATAACTTTGGTTAACATGAATTTTAATTCTTTACTTAAATATACTTTATCATAACACATCTAACATAATTTATACCAATCATTTAATTAAATTATATTAAAATTACATGTTCCAACTTAACTTAATTAATATATTTTTTTTTCATATATCCTTATCTACTTTAATATTAAAATTTAAAATTGTATTATATTAAATATTTTCATAACTAAGCCAATCTAATGATCCCATAGGAAATTAGAAAACAAATAAAAGATTAACATGTTCTAGAAAATAATTAAAAAGAAAACCTTCACCAACTTAAAGCATTACTATAATTATAGGAAAAAGATAAACATAATAAAAAAAATAAATTAAAAAAAAATCATTACTAAAGTTGTGCCATCTACACGATTACATTTGAAAAAAAAATTAATTACGTCCAAAAAAGTTAGACAAATATAAAACAAATCCCTACGTTAAAGTCGTGCTACTTAACAAGATTATGGTTGTAGAAAAAAGAATTAAACCACAACAAAAAATAAGTAGATGCTGACAAATAGGTAGCACAACTTCAATAAAAAAAAGTCATAATTAGTCGCACAACTTCTAATACAACAACAAGAAAAAAAATATACACTATCGAACAAAAGTTAGTGAAGACGACTTCTCTTTTCAAAGTCGTCATTTCACGACTAGATCCAATCTTGTAATATTTTAAAAATTTACCCATATAGATATATTTCACATAAATCTATTTCACATAAATCTGCACCAATTTAGTGAAAAAAAGCTTACTATATCTTTATTAAGCTTTTAAAGAGTTTGTGGTTGGAATTGTTATTTATAAACGGGTTGAGATACTTATAGAGTGTCTCATTTAATTCAATACTTATAAAGTATTTCATTTAATTCAATTATTTATTTTTGATTGATAAAGAAAAAGTAAGAAAATGCTATAATATAAAGAATATTAGTGAAAGGACAAAACTTCGGGAAAGTATTATGAAAGTAATACGAAAAGAATAATTGTTAACACAAAAATTTTGGAGAAAATATTATATAAAGAATGTTAGTGAACAATTTTTTTTTTGAGAATATTATTGAAATAATAATTGGAGAGCAAGTATAAATCCTGAACTTAAGGTTATTGCTTGGAGAAATTAAGGTTATTGTTTGAAGAAGCAATTGGAAAGAATAAGTGGATAGATCCCAAAAGTGACTAAGAATAATTTAGTGCGATTAATAGAAATTATAAATTTTTGAAGTGACTTAATTTTGATTTGTTTTTCTAAAAAAATTCCTTTTCTAAGAGTAAAAGTTTTCAAAAACAAAGTTCAATCCTCTTTTTTGTAATATTTTTTATTTTTATATATTTTTCTTTCATCATAGTGTTGTTTTTTTGAATTATTTTTAATTAATTAATAATTATATAAATTATTTTAATAAATATCTTCAACTTATTCAGATAAATTTTACATTCAAATCTAGAGTGATTCTTGGTGAACTTCCATATTTTCTCTCTGCACCTATATAGATTTAACAAAATGACTATTATAACTTTAATAAAAAAATTAAATAAATCGTATATCTCCTAATCTATTAATTTAAAATAAAATATATATATATATTTCAAACTATACAATCTAAAAAAAATATTTTTGATATTTTAGAAAGTACAGTGGTACTGGAAGAAATAATGCAGGTACAGAAAGAATCAGTCTCAAATTTATGCATGAATAATCCTTAATTGAATCTAAGCCCATTTGTGTGTATGTTGGGCCAGTTTATTGAAGACGCTACACATTTGGGCCTGACCCGCTCCGATTTCCGTTTAACCAAAAACACCCAAACTATATATAGCGAGAACCAGAGAGTAGACAGACAGAACAAAGTGATGGAAGTGACAAGTGCTGTTCATTCTGTTGGCTTTCTGCATTTACAGAAACACCTTCAAAGGCTTAACAATGGAGATTTATTCTTCTCCACAAGACCAAGGAAGGTGAAGGTTCCTCTTCCTTGTCATCACCACCTCCATCCAATCTACTCAAGTAGTGCCAAAGTTGGTAGTAGTGACAGAACCAGTGTTGTAATAAACTCCACTTCTGTTACTTCCACAGCAACTGAGGTGGAAAAGATAAAGCAGAGGTGTCTTACATGGCAGTGGAAGGGTCAATATTCAATCAACTACTTCGTTTCTTCTGATTCTCCTCAGCAGTCGCAATCCAACCACCCTGCCCTCTTACTTGCTCATGGCTTTGGTGCCTCCATTCCTCACTGGCGCAGGCAATTAAGCCACCATAACTACTCATGTGTCCAACTTTTTCACTTCTCATGTTGCTGTTTTCTCGTCCACCCGTTTTTTCCTTTTTAGATATTGTTTCATTTTATCACATTTGTATGGTAAGCTGGTAGCCACGTAAACAAGGATAATATAAAGTAATCTCCAACTTCAAGTATTTGCAAGGCAGAAAATGGTTGACAAATAAAAGGCAGAAAATGGTTGACAAAGAAAAGAGGGAACTTTAGGGTCACCATGTTAATTATTAAGTTTTTCATTGTGCTTTTTTGTAATTTGCTTTCGGAAATTTTGGGTAGGATATTGCTTAGTTTAGATTCCAAACGTTAAATCGTAAAAGGGTTCACTGGATCCAGATGGAATCTCCACTATCTCACTTAAAAAAGATTAATGGGAAAACAAAAGGCTTATGGGATACTTGTTCTTGGTAGTGATATCTGACTATGGATTGTACTTTGGTGTTGAGCTGTTGGCTCTCAAGCAAATTCAATTCCCACTGCATGAATTTTCTTAGTTTATGTGCGATTTTAATCAAGCACTTTGGTTACAATTGTTAATTTTTTTTGCTAATATGATTTAAATTTCGCACATAAAAACCTTTTTTTTAGTTCACTCTCATAACAAATCCTCAACAAATCACTTATTTTTTTTTTCTCATTTTACTTGACAGTGTAGTCATTGAATTGAACTAGTAGGTAAGTATTTCAGTTTTTTTTTTTCGCTTCAGGAACATCAAGATTCTAGCCCAGAACTATACTGTGTATGCTATTGATCTTCTTGGTTTTGGGGCTTCAGATAAACCTCCAGGCTTTCAATATACCATGGAAACTTGGGCACAGGTATTTATTTCTTGAGATTTCAATTAGAGATCAAATCTCCAACGTTCTCTTTTTTTGGGTGAAATCTCCAGCATACAACATTACAGACTTAACTTGTACCCTGTATTCACTCTAAACAGTTGATCTTGGATTTCTTGAATGAAGTTATTCAGAAGCCAACAGTACTAATTGGAAACTCTGTTGGAAGTCTGGCATGTCTCATTGCTGCCTCAGGTATGTTTGATTTGTAGGCTGGAGATGTAGCCTAAATTTCTCTCAAAACAGTTAAGCATATAGAGTTTGCATCAGAAACTTCTTTTTTGCCTTATCTATGAATTATAGTCTCCAATCAGATTCAAGTCAAACTCTTGTGAGAGGCATTGTGCTGTTAAATTGTGCTGGTGGTATGAACAACAAAGCAATTGTTGATGACTGGAGGATCAAGTTACTATTACCCTTGCTTTGGCTGATTGACTTTTTGTTAAAGCAAAAGGGAATTGCCTCAGCAATTTTTGAGCGAGTTAAACAGAGGTATTCTCTTCAGGTTTGGCCATAAGTTCCCTTGGATGTGTAAAGAGGCAAACTAAATCTGTATTTCTGATATGCAGAGAGAATTTAAGAAACGTTTTGAGTTCAGTGTATGGCAATAAGGAGTCTGTGGATGAAGAGCTGGTGGAGGTAATACTTTGTTGTTTACTTGTGTTGTTATGAATCTTTCTTTCTCTGACAACATTTACTTAGAATTTCATTTTGATTCTGCAAATGAAGATCATTAGGGAACCGGCCAATGCTCCAGGGGCCTTAGATGCATTTGTGTCCATTGTGACTGGGCCACCAGGGCCCAATCCGGTGGCCTTGATGCCAAACATATCCTTGCCTGTTTTACTTTTGTGGGGAGATGAAGATCCCTTTACTCCTATTGATGGACCTGTTGGCAAGTACTTTTCTTCATTGCCTTCTCAACAAGAAAATGTTAAACTCTTCTTACTTCAAGGGGTTGGACATTGTCCCCATGACGACAGGCCTGACTTAGTACATGAAAAGTTGCTTCCCTGGTTGGCAAGTCTTTCAAATTCAGAATAGTGTTAAGTACTCAGCTGCTGCAACCAGATGTGGAAACCTGTCACTGTTTAGGCCGTGATTCAATCATCTATTACTGCTACTTGTATAGGTTATGTTCATAATTTTTTTGAATTCTTATTTACGCTTCCAATTTTCTTCTTAGATATATGATACATGTTTCAAATACATCCAATTAAGGCTTTCTTATGCATAGTATTGTGTTTGCCTTGATAGGTTTCTTCATTTTTGTTTTGATCTTGGACTTCTCTGAGATTTGTAATAACTTTATATCTAAAATTTAGCTCATCCATTCACACGCTAGGCCTTATTATAAAGAAAACAATATAAATCGGAAGCTAATGTTATTCAAACAAAAATTAGGAATATACACAAAGTATTCAATAAATATTTGAGGACCTCTGGCATGTTGACAGAAAAATATTTCTTGTCATGTATATTTTTCTTCATGCATATGAAAATACTTTGTTGAAAGAGTAATTTCAATAATCTCTACGTCTTAGGGATTATCTTTCTTTGTCTACTAATTTATGCCTGCATACAAAAAAAAAAAAAGGATAGAAAAGAACTCTCTCATTTATGCACCACTAATAGATAAGAATTAATGCCCTTGTTGTGAGAGAGTTGGATCACATGTACGAATCAAATGGTGTAATGACTAGCCATACGCAAAAGAATTAGCCATTAGTCACGACGAAGAAAAAGGGGCATAGTAACTAGTATTCATCTTGCCTTGTCCCTACTTAGCAACACTTGATTTAGCTGTCAGAATAAGATATTTTGAATGTATAAATAATCCTAGAAGGATGAATTTGAGGGCAAAAATATTGGGTTTCTGTTTTCATGATAAAAAGAAAAGAGAGTGCAGATAAAAGCAAAGAACGTTTCATAATTCCTCCTCGTTCTTCTTTTTCAAAGCCTCCATCTCCTTTCTCAACTCTGCCGTCATATTAAAATGAAAGCACATAATGGAGTGTTTCAACTCTTATATAGACAATAAATTAAGAGAGAACATAGAATGCAAGGTACATTGATCCAAATGTTTTATCTGGGCAATCCTAACACAACCCTAAATTACCCCTTCCCCTGTTTAATGGCTGCCAAATACGATTTTTTGTGTACTCTTTCTCTGTGTTGTCATACCAGTGTTGATCGTTGAACTATGAAGACACCTGACTTTTCCAGAGTTCATTCCTGCTTTGCTTCAAAAATTGCAGACCTGATGATTACTGATAATTGACTTGAGCGAGCAAAGGATTGATCTGTTTGATGTGATTATATATAGTAATATCAATCCTAACACCAGAATCCAAGACCCAATTTACTCAAGAATATTAACCAGCATAAGTATTTAGCTCAACAACAAGTATATAATAACAACAGCATGGCCTGTAAAGCATATTTGCTCTCAATTGTAGAGCAAAATAGTTTGCTGTAAGATTGTCTTAAGTAGCAGTTGATAACAGCATATGCCATGCTTCAAAACATGATCTTTTTCTCTGTTCATTTATACCAAACCCTCTGCTTCACAATTAGGATTCCTATATGTTTGGCCTCTGCCATCCATCATTACTTGGTCACCCTGATCCCCACATCAGAGCCAATTTCTCTTAACCACACCATCTTGTTTAGCTCCAGGTTTCCTATGCAGAATCTCACTTCTCTATTACGGGTTTCCCTGGGGCAGCCATTTATGTTTCTTAATATAAGGTCATCCAAATTACCCTATTTTAGCCCAAAACACATCGCAAGGAATATTTACTTGTTAACCAAGCCCAAGTCTTGATCTCTGCACTAATGCGAATACTTCCTCTACATCCGGCTGGCGGTTTCTAAACAAGATGTTATTTCTATGGCTCCATATGATCCATACTACAGCTAGCCACACAACACTCCAGAAATAGTTACCCTTTCTATTACACCCTAGCATATCAAATCCTAGGAAATGTTCTTCACTGAATGGTGGTGTACATTCTGCATGCCACTCCACGTATCACACGTACTCCAGACTTTAGATGCCACTCTGCAGGTTAGGAAAAGGTGGCTAATGCTTTCATCATGTGTACCACACATCACGCACTTAGTAACGCCCAATAGCATGCCTCTTTTGCTTAAATTGTCGTATGTTGCCAGCTTATTTTTTAGCACTCTCCAAGTGCATAGCTGAGTTGTTGGCAATGCTTTGATTCTCCACAATTTTGTCGTATATTAAAAAGATTGTTTCATCCACATGGTCCATGACTGTTATATTAAAAAGATGAATGAATGATGTCTTTCATATGGCTTCCATTAAAAAGAAGATTTTGAACACATATTAACAGTTGGATCCATACTTTAAATTCTTTTATCAGCAAAAAAGAATTTAATTAAATAGAAGCATAAAAAGGAGTGTTTCAACCTTTATATAAAAGACATGTAGGGTGTTTTGTACTACAATCCCTCAAGAATGTGTTTTAACCTTCATTTACGTAACCATGTAACAGTTCAAGATTCATATAATAGCAAACAAAAGCAAGCCTGGTCACAATTAGGGCATATGGCCCCAAATATGATGTGCATACAAAGTTTCTTTCAATGTGGTATATTAAATAGTAAATAAAACGAAATAAAGATGAACAATATCTTTGCAAATTAAAAATTACAGCATATAGTAAACTGACTTAATTATCTCATGATAGCCATTTAATTGAATAAAAAAGACATTCATTCATGGTTACAGCTGTCAAAATTTTTCTTATCAGAAACACTTTAGCAATTATTGCTTCGCCCTCAACCCTCTCTCTCGTAAACTTCCATTCAGCGTTGACTTCGTGTCCAACTGCTACCATGGCTGCAGAACTTGTTGGTGGTGCTCTTCTTTCGGCTTTTCTTCAGGTTGCATTCGACAAGCTCGCTTCTCCTCAACTTTTTGACTTCTTTCGTGGAAGAAAACTTGATGAGAAGCTGCTGGGCAATTTGAACATCATGCTGCACTCCATCAATGCTCTCGCTGATGATGCAGAACTAAAGCAGTTCAGAGATCCACACGTCAAAGCATGGCTTTTTGCTGTCAAAGAGGCTGTCTTTGATGCAGAAGATCTCTTGGGTGAAATAGACTATGAACTCACAAAATGCCAAGTGGAAGCTCAATCTGAACCTCAAACAATCACTTACAAGGTATCAAACTTCTTCAATGCTACTTTCAGTTCATTTAACAAGAAAATTGAATCAGGGTTGAAAGAAGTCCTAGACAAACTAGAATATCTTGCAAGGCAAAAGGGTGCTCTAGGTTTGAAAGAGTCTACTTATTCTAGTGTTGGATCTGGTAGTAACGTGTCACAGAAATTGCCATCAACTTCTTTGGTAGTTGAAAGTGTTATTTATGGCAGAGATGCTGACAAAGAAATTATCATTAATTGGCTCACATCAGAAACCGACATTCTAAACCAACCATCAATACTTTCTATTGTGGGTATGGGTGGGTTGGGTAAGACCACACTCGCTCAACATGTATACAATGATCCAAAGATGGACAATGCTAAATTTGATTGCAAAGCTTGGGTCTGTGTTTCAGATCATTTTGATGTTTTGACTGTGACAAAAACAATTCTCGAGGCAATCACTAACGAAAAAGATGATAGTAGAAACCTAGAAATGGTTCACAACAAACTGAAACAAAAATTGTCAGGAAAGAAATTTCTTCTTGTACTGGATGATATTTGGAACGAAAGACGAGATAAATGGGAAGCTGTGCAAACTCCTCTTAGCTATGGGGCTCCCGGAAGTAGAATTCTTGTGACAACACGTGATGAGAAAGTTGCTTCTATCATGCAGTCTAAAGTGCACCGCCTAAAACAATTGTCAGAGGATGAATGCTGGAAAGTTTTTGAAAAACACTCTTCAAAAGATGATAATCTTGAATTGAAGGATGAGCTAAAAGAGATTGGTAAAAGGATAGTTGAGAAGTGCAAGGGATTACCTCTAGCTTTGAAAACAATTAGATGTCTATTACGCACAAAGTCATCCATATCAGATTGGCAGAGCATATTGGAAAGCGGCATATGGGACTTACAAAAAGAAGATAGTGAAATTATCCCTGCGTTATTTCTAAGTTATCACTACCTTCCTTCTCATCTTAAAAGGTGCTTTGCTTATTGTGTCTTATTCTCCAAAGATTATAGTTTGTGAAGGAGGAGTTAATTTTATGGTGGATGGCTGAAAATTTTCTACACTGCCCACAGCAAATTAGACATCCAGAAGAAGTTGGTGAACACTACTTTAATGATCTATTGTCAAGATCTTTCTTTCAACAATCAAGCACCGAAAGGCGTGAATCAAGTGTTGAAAGACAAGAATCAAGTGTGAAAAGGCGTTTCGTCATGCATGACCTTTTGAATGATTTGGCAAAATATGTTTGTGGGGATTTCTGTTTCAGGTTGAAATTTGATAAAGGCTGATGCATACCAAAAGCAGCCCGTCATTTGTCATTTGCAGTCAATGACTTCAAATGTTTTGATGGTTTAGCTGATGCTAGAAGACTTCGTTCATTTCTTCCGATGGTAGAAACTGAGAGAACTTACCTTGGGTGTTATCCTTGGCAATTCAATTTTTTGATACATGATTTGTTCTCCAATATTAAGTTTTTACGCGTCTTATCTTTCTATGGTTATTTGGACCTTAGAGAGGTTCCAGATTCTGTAGGTGATCTTAAACACCTCCATTCGTTAGATTTCTCGTGGACTATGATAGGAAAACTACCTGACTCAATATGTTTGCTCTATAACTTGCTAATACTGAAGTTGAACTATTGTTTAAGGTTGGAGGAGTTGCCCTTAAATTTGCATAAACTTACCAAATTGCGTTGCCTGGAATTTAAAAATACAGCAGTGACAAAGATGCCAATGCATTTTGGAGAATTGAAGAATCTTCAAGTACTGAATATGTTTTTCGTGGGTAGAAACAGTAAGCTCAGTACTAGGCAGCTAGGAGGACTGAATCTTCATGGAAGGCTATCAATTAATGAGGTGCAGAATATTGTGAATCCTTTGGATGCATTAGAAGTATTTTTGAAAAATAAACACCTTGTGGACCTGGAGTTAAAATGGAAGTGGGACCACATCCCAGATGATCCAAGGAAAGAAAACAACGTACTTGAAAACCTACGACCTTCCAAACACTTGGAAGGTTTATCAATCAGTAGCTATTGTGGTACACAATTACCAAGTTGGTTATTGGATAATTCATTATCAAATTTGGTATTCTTATGGTTGGAAAACTGTAGATATTGCCTATGTTTGCCTTCCCTTGGAGTATTGTCGTCTCTGAAGACTCTACGTATTGGAGGGTTTGATGGAATAGTGAGCATTGATGCTGAATTTTATGGGAGCAGCTCTTCTTCGTTTCTGTCCTTGGAAAGACTGGAATTCGAGAACATGAAGGAATGGGAAGAATGGGAATGTAAAACTACTTCTTTTCCAAGTCTTCAACATCTTTGGATTAATCATTGTCCCAAGCTCAAAGGTGTGTCAGAGCAACTTCTTCGTTTAAAGGATCTATTTATTGGTGAATGTGAGAAGCTCATCATTAGCGAAACATCACGGACATATCGTCGCTTGAACTCTTGAGAATTTATGAATGTCCACTAGTGATTATTCCCATTATGCATTACGATTTTCTTGAAAAAATGACGATTGATGGCGGCTGCGACTCTCTTACAAACTTTTCACTAGATTTCTTTTCAAAGCTCCGTGTACTTGTACTGAGAAAGTGCCAAAACCTAAGAAGAATTTCTCAGCAACAAGCTCATAATCATCTTAAGGAACTAAAAATTTATAATTGCCTTCAATTTGAATCATTTCCCAATGAAGGACTATCTGCACCGTGGCTAAAAATACTTGCAATTGCAGGATCTGATAAATTGAAGTTATTGCCGAAACGCATGCAAATACTACTTCCGTCTCTTACTGAGCTGTGGATAATTGATTGCCCAGAAGTGGAGATGTTCCCAGACGAAGGTTTGCCATCAAATATTAAAGAAGTGTCTCTTTCAAGTTTAAAACTCATCACCTCCCTGAGAGAGACCTTGGATGCTAACACATGTCTTGAAAGCTTGTGTGTTACAAATGTGAATGTGGAGTGTTTTCCTGAAGAAAGTTTGCTGCCACACTCTCTTCCTTCTCTACGAATATGTGGTTGCCCAAATCTTAAAAAGCTGGAGTACAAGGGTCTCTGCCATCTCTCTTCTCTCACACTTTTTAAGTGTCCCAACCTCCAACACTTACCAGAGGAGGGTCTGCCCATATCCATCTCATATCTTCAAATTTGGGACTGTCCATTACTCAAACAGCGTTGTCAGAATCCGGAAGGCGAAGACTGGGGAAAGATTGCTCACATTGAAAGACTGATTGTTGGGTGATAAGATGATTTTGTCTGCCTCTTCTACAGGTGCTAAATAATTTTCCGCACTATCTCTCTGTACCTTATCAATTACAATTTTCTTGAAGTTACAGATATTTAACTCTGTAATCAGTATTTAGTCTCAACCAGAAACACTATGTTTTAAAGGAGATGGTCATGAGTTTTAATGGATTATTTGTTAATCTCGTCGAGATATTTTCATGATATATATTATTTAAATTAGTTTTGATAAATCATCAGTTTTTCAAAAAATAGTTTTTTCATAAAAATAAAAATTTAATTATTTATTATTTAGATTTTGTAAGCTAAAAGTAAGATATTGCTCATATTTGATATTTCATAACATTTTTTTTATATATAATACATCGACAAACTTCTCCATATTCAAATCAAAAAATTTTCTCCAACTTGCTATATGTTATTGTTATCACATATTACTTTTGAACAAAATTAGTAATTATGTTTTAAGCATTCCAAATATCACTATGGATTTGTTGAAATTGTAAAAGTAATCACATTGTTATGCTAAATTTCACATAGGATAAGTTTGATTTAAATTGTTAGTTAACAAAAATGATAACTTTAAATCTTTTGTTTAGACCAAAAAACATAAATGAAAAATACTAATGTATAGAATACTACTATAGAAATGCTAAATATGAGAACAATATATTATAGTTATATTGATTTTATATACTTTAATGTTTTGATTGCTAATATCTTTTTTACAGAATTCCAATATGAATAAAGGGAGGAGAAGACGCCTTTTTCGGCTGGCAAATGATTCTAAGCAATTCTTTAGGGATATTCTTCTTGACTTCTCATTCTACCTTGTTGCAAGCCTTCAGAAGTGATGGTAACCTATTTCTTCCATAGGTCTTTCAGGCTGTTTGTACCATTCTATGATGAAATACCGAGAAAATAAGTAGAAGGGTTTGAAATTGTGACTTTGCATTAGAGAGGGAAATTGAACAAAGGGAGTTGTGAAATTGTGAATGTAAATACTTTTAAACTTCCTTTCTTAGAACTCGAAGTTGTATTTGTCTTCATGTTGTGTTGGGGAGTGGCATTGAGGTAGTGATCATTGCAAATATCAACCTGTAATTATGAAGATCTTTAGAGATGATAAAATTCTGAGGGGACCCAAACAGTTAATATTTACAGTCATCCAACCCTAGGAATACCAAATTTGATAACGAATTATCGAATACCCAACTTGAGACTTGTGTAGCACCATAGCTAGTGATTGACAATCGCATCTAGTGATTGGAAGGATGCAGATTCTGAAGTACTTCCTTTTCTTTCCTTGGATCATAGGGATGTGGTTCGAGTTTCAATTTTAAGTCTAGCTTAACAAGGTGTTTATTTTTCATATTTGCTTCTAATGCATTCAAAGGACTCACAATATTTTACAACTCCTTAACTGATAGGTTTTTGTGAAGATTGAATCCTCCTAACTGCTTAGTACTGAACTCGTTATTTATATCCATACAAAACGTACTTAGTACCTGAAGATTCTTCAATAATCCAAAATTATTGGCATCTTTGTCACTTTTGTATTACTATATTCGAGGAAATGCAATTTGCTAGTTTGTGCAAATTTGAAGGCAACTCCAGACTTGAAAGTTCAGGTGTTACCAAGTTTATAGAACAAACATGTTGTGTCATGTTTTTTTGTATCCTACACAATCTGAGAGCTCTCCAAGGTCCAAATATCAGATCATTCATCGAAATCCTGAATTGCCATTTATAATGTCCTTAAGGTATGTTCTCCCAAATTCTGTAATTGGAAGAAATGAAAGCAGTCTTTTAGCTTCAATTAAACTCCAAAAACCATAAAAAATTTTACATCATGGACTGCAAATGAAAAATGACGTGATGTTTTCAGTATACAGTTGCCTTTATCAAATTTCAATCGAAAACACAAATATATACGAACATATTTTGCCAAATTATTTAAAAGGTCATGTATGAGAAAATGCCTTTTTTTGGCGCTTGATTGTTGAAAGAAAGACCTTAACAAATCATTGAATTACTGTTTACCAACTTTTTCTGATGTCTAATTTGTTGAGGGCACTGCAGAAAACTATCGGCTATCTATAACAAAGTTTACTCCTCTTTCACCATAAGTGAAGCACCTTTTAAGATGGGAAAGGTAACTATAGGTCGGAAATAGTGCAGGGATGAACTCACTGTATCCTTTGTCCCTTTCCAATCTAAAATGGATGACTTTGTGCATAGAAGATATACAGTTGTTTTCAAAGCTTGAGGTTTCTAGGAAATTTTCTTATAATTAGATTCACACACAAAATTAATAACAGAATTCAACTAACTATGCACAGGTAGACCTTTTATTTTAAACAAAAAGTTATAAAACGTGTTTACAACATACTCAACTCACAACCCTAAATAGACTCAGAAAAGTAATTTTTTTTTTCTCTCACTTATCTCTCTTTTTGTTGTCGATTTTGGAATGAATAATAATGATCGCATGATGTTATTTATAGATACATGCAAAATATATTTAAACACTCTTATATTATAAGCACTCCTACTGTTGTCAGTTTCTGATGTGAGCCAATTAAAGATCATTTCTTTGTCAGCATCTCTGCCATAGATAACACTTTCAACCACCAAAGAAGTTGATGGCAATTTACTACGTGATCGATCACCGGAATAAGTACCCTCTTTTAAACCAAGAGTACCCTTTTGGCTTGCAAGATATTTTAATTTTTCTGACTTCTTTCATGCCTGAGTCAATTTTCTTATTAAATGGAAGTAGAGTTTAAGAAATTTGATACCTTGTAAAGTCTATTTCATCCAAGAGATCATCTGCATCAAAGATAGCTTCTATGACTGCAAAAACTCGTATTGCATGAATGAATATGAATATTTTAAAGTGTGAATATATCAACATTACACCCTGTAAAAACCAACTTTTTTATCAAATGAAGGAGAAGTTGAATTGAGGCGCAAGTCTAAAACTCTCCATTCACAATCGAAATCCATTTTTAAGGGACCCTATTGCCACAATATGAGAGAAGGAAAAATAGGTGGGACAATTTTGCTTCAACAGTTGCCATTAGTGTTCTAAGTAGAATTTTTTTTTTTTTCACATTTAGTAAATAGATGGAAACCGAAGGAATAAAAAATAAAAGTTATCTGGAACGCTCACTAACAACTTGAATGCTACTTCCCAACTCATACAATTTAATGTTCTAAGAATGTTTTTCTATAAGAATTTACATTTCACAACTACATTTGCTTCAATCTCTTTCTATGTACTGGTTTGCCCTGGACCTGTTTAGGTAACTCTTCATCTGGTAATCCAATTTCAAACCCTTCTACTTGTTCTCTATTTATAACATCTTGATACATTGGTAGAAACAGACTTTATCATCTCTTATAGTCTTGGTTCAAGAGAGAATTTATTGGTCAAGAAGAAGATCTCTAAAGAGGGTCTCTTCTCTAACATTAATGACAGGAGATACATTAAATTCTGTTAGATATTAGAAACTCATAAATTTATTGGATAAATTTCTATTATAATTATAGAAAAAAAATACACCCATCTTATATAATGAAAAATAT
>Ga0123340_1001398_pt1 | contig 19934 bp, 10 predicted proteins | sample SirMexnodulemix_FD_89961 | JGI IMG/M metagenome (GOLD analysis project Ga0123340, IMG submission 89961) | Root nodule microbial communities of legume samples collected from Mexico - Siratro Mexico nodule mix | ecosystem: Host-associated > Plants > Roots > Nodule | place: Mexico: Nepantla... | reverse complement strand
TTATAATATTAAATTACCGTTTAATATAAATAGATCGTAGTTTTAGTTAATATGTAAACATATTACGGTCAACAAAAATTTGTACGTTAAGGTAATATAGTATTTTTGTTATGAAGTTATCATTTCGTATAAAGTATATATAAAAAGGTAATATAGACAAATTCTTCTTCAAAATAAGTATGCTACTAAGATTTTTGCTATTATTATTCTAAATTACAATATAAGACAATTTAATTTAAGTTTATTTTAATCTAGTTTAAATATAACTAATGTTGATATTAAAACTTTTTGACATTTTACTTCTAAATTAACATTGAGTATATATATATTAAGGATGAATCTCATATATATTTTTTATTTAGTTTGTCCTTTCAATTTTAAATAAAATAATTTGTTTAAGTATAATTTGTGTGGACTATAAATAAAAGTGAATTGTATGTTAAGAGATGTGAGGTTCAATTAATATGAAATGATATTACAATTAATATGATTGACGGGTAAGCTAACAATAAGTCTTAAAAAAATTAATTAAGAAAAAAATTAAACAATAAAGATTCGATTAAAAAAATAAAAAATATTAAATAGTCAAAGAATTTTTTTAATAAGAACTCAATTAAAAAAATAATTTTATAAAATACTTAAAAAAATTAATTAAATTTTCAGTTTTAGCAATGTTTATTGTAAGATATCAAATGCCATATGCAAAACAATAGATGTAGTATATCTGTTAATAATTCTCAAAAATTTGTCATTGCGTAAAAGTGAAAATGGCGAAGAAATTGTAATATGAAAATGTTATAATCAGTCCATTTTTACAAATTGTTTTTGAATTGATTATAATTTGAATAATATATAATTAAATCAAACAAGGTGTTTGCTTTTTATATTATCTTTTATTTGTGTTTTTTAATATAAAATATTTTATGAATTGTTCCGTAATCTTTATTTAATTGATTTGTATTTTTATTAGTTTATCTTTTCAAGTAAGTAAAAATTTTGTGATAAAAAAATAACACGTTCTTATAAAATATTTATAGACTATAATTTCTATTATCTCATATAAATAAAAATGTGGACACAAAAGACGATTACATAATATAATTGATGCCAAGTAATTCTTTAAATTTTCAAATAAATTATATTTCACACTTGTTATCGCTTATCCAAATATTTGTATATTTATTTTTTCTATTCTTTTTATAGAATCTGTTAAAGCTACTCCGAATAGTTGGATTATCCTGGTAAACTATAATAGTTATCTTGAACAATAACGTTTTTAATGGTAATTATTAAACAATAATAATATTTAATCGTAGCTATTTTTCGAAAACAACCTTTTCATATTTTTTCATTTTTCATTATCACTTTAAATATATTTTATTTTTTATTTGAATATTTCAGTAATTTTCAAAAGAAACTACACACGAATAAAATAATACTGTACCACAGAGTAAATGCTTTAGTAATATAGAATAAGTATTTAGTCAGAAGAGTACGCACTGTAAAATAGTAATTGTTTTGAAAGGACACAGATATAGATTAAATATGAATGTACGAAAACACCCTTACCTCAAGACGTTCTTACCAATTAAGAATGTTGAAAATAAAAAAAAAAATTAATAAGAAAAGAAAATCCAATAATAAACTATTTACACCTTGGTAACGAATAAATCTAAACAACTCTCCTTAACAAACATTCTTTTCGGTTAAAATAACAAACATTCTTAAATTTTTAAAGATGGATTGTAACATAAAAAATGAAAAGAATTTAAAAGTCCAGGGTGGTCTTTGCCTTGTTTGGTCACAACACATGGCAGTCCCTGTGAAACAGAAACAGCCTCACGGAATTCATTAACTTATTCATTCCAACTTAATCTTAATCTATGCCTAAACCAATTAACCAAACACACCCCATAAATAACATCACTTTTTATTTATTTATTTATTTGGTGCTTCTTATCTTTTACACCAACACAGCACCTCACAAACCATCTTAATTTTATTTGATTTGAAATTTCAAAATACAAAATCACCAATCACAATCTATGTTTTCTTTCTCTCTCCACAAAAATTAATTTTTCTATCATCAAGTAGAAGAAGAGCAAGGGAACTCAAAACCCAAAACCCAAAAGGGGTGCAAAATACAGGACCATGTCCCTGTCCCTCCATGCTGTTTAAACTCTAAAGATCTTGTTTGGTAGTGCTATAAACCCAAACCAGAGAGAGGGAAGAAGATTCCATTGTTCATTTATTTCTATATACGTGTCTGCCTCTAAAAAATTCTTTCTTTTTTCGTTCTATAATATCCACCTTCGTTTTCGATCATCACCATCAAACTCCTCGCATTTGGGGTGTTTCTTTTTTCTGCTTTTTACCAGAGAAGCTTCCAAATTTGCCCAGATCTTCGACTTGTGTTATTGGTAAGTTTTTGTTTTCTCTTGTTTATTGTCTTTGCTGTTGCAGAATCCATGAACTAAAAGTTGGAAGCTTCAATTAGTGGGATTGAATTTCCCGAAAACATGACCCCATGTAACGTTTTCCCCTTTTTCCCTTCTTTTCTGAAAGAAAGATTAAAAAAAATGATAAATTTAGGATCATGGGTTGTAGCATACAATAAAGTTTAAGTTTGGAGATGAAGAAGCTGCTGAATGATTTATGAATTCAGTTTATGTTGCTGGCACAATCATTGCGTCTTTATCACGCTGGAGAATTGTGCCTGTTTAAAAGTTTATAATCAGTTTCCTCAAGAGAGGTAATCCTTATGTTACTAAAAAAATAAAATAATTCACATATAGTAAGTTTTATATTTTCTCTTTCCTTTTTCTTCTTACCTTTTGTTTGAATGTTTTAATGGCAGTTTCTATATTCACATAGGAACTGCCGCATGGTTTTGCAATTGTTTGGCCACTAAGTTGGGGGTCATTATCCTCTTTATTGGTCTGTGTAATCCGTATCATCTTCTGTCAAAGATATCACATGAGTTGTCCTACCTAACTGAGTTAATTTCGGAGGCTATTGATGGAAAGGCACATGCTTTTCTCGCTTATGGTTCAATATAACTTGGTGTATTTCTTCCATGACTGTTTGCTAAATTTGGTTTCTTTGCTTTTGCTTCTTGGCAAGTTCTAGTAAACTAACCCACAGTGCCTTGTAGAGGTGGTCTTGCTTCCATAGCTGCCATTTTATTGATATGGTTGAAAACTTCAACCAAATGGAGCTATGATACGCGGCCATGCTTCTTGGTTTGTGGAACAACTTCATGAATAGGAGTAAAGTAATAGTACGTGTGAATGCCACTGGTGTGTTGGGGATTTGAGGTCATATTGTATACTTTGTATTCCAATTTATACAAACTTTTTCTGTCATAAAACAGTTATCCCTTGTGTTGTCTTGAAATTAGAATCATTATCTGGTTCCAATTTTTTTATGTTTCTTGTTCTTTCTTCTTTGTTCCTTTAGCAGGGTTTCTATTGTTCTAATTTAACAAGCGTAGCTGTTTCTTATACGGAGGATACTTGCCAATTGATAAACTGTGAAGAATAGTTCCTGCATATAGTTTTATGAACATACATTTTACAGAAGTTCCAACATAAATGGGGATCATCTCTCGAAGGTCCAATTATTTGTGATTTTTGTTTTTCTCACAAGAAATTTTGTGGATTCTAGTCACGGTCATCAACTCCCTTCAATTGACACTGAACGTTTCCATTTCATTTGCTGCAGTTCTGCTGGTAGAAAACCAAGTGAAATTATGAGGTTTTTTGTGACTACTTTCATTGGTATAGTTTTCGGATTCTTTATAGGAGTATCAGTTCCAACATTGTCAATAACAAAGGTGCAGACTGAGTATCTCCTTCCTCTCATATTTACAGCAAATTTTTTTGACTGGTTTCATGTTGCTGAACTTGATATGTTATGCTAACAGTACTTAACAATTTGCAGTTGAATCTCCCATCTGGCCTGCTTCCCTCCATCGATCTTTCCTATATTGAAGACAGATATACAGGTCGCCAGGCATGGTCTTTTATGAATAGTGGTAACAAGAGAAGTTCATCTCAAGTTCAAGCATTAAATGATACATCAAAGGTACAAACTGTATCCTCTTACATTTGTTAAGGCGTTTTAAGAAAATGGGGATTCTAGGTAGTTAATGATCCATGCCTTTTACACTGTCGTTTTCAAAGTTCTTGTTCAAAAATGCAATATTGATAAAAGCTTCCAACTTCCAAGAATGGCTACTTAGAGAGTCTGTATGTCTAATTATTGATCAATAACTTGCTCCTCATTTTGTTGCTTCTATTCAGATTTGGGTTCCATCAAATCCAAGAGGTGCAGAAAGATTAGCTCCTGGTATTGTTGAAGCTGAGTCGGACTTTTATCTGCGTCGATTGTGGGGTAAGCCAAGTGAGGTGTGTATCCTAACCTTGTCATTTTTATGGATTAAAAGAATGAAGCTAATTTTATATGGACTCTTCATTTAAGCGCTACATGGTGGTAAAAGGACTAGAAAAAAAAAAGTCTTTCATATGTTTGGTCAGATTATTTGCTTGCTTATATGAAAGAAAACAAGCAAATATTAAGTGGACAGAGCTTTTAACTAAGTTAACACTTTCAGGATCTAACGTCCAAGCCAAATTACCTTGTAACCTTCACTGTTGGCTATGACCAGAAAAATAATATTGATGCAGCCGTGAAAAAGGTTTTAATCAGTTCTTTCCTCTCTCTCTCTCTCTTTCTGTTTGCTTATGCTTGCTTATTTGTCTTTTAACTAAACATTTGCTCGAACAGTTTTCAGGGAATTTCACTATCCTTCTATTTCACTATGATGGCCGAACAACTGAATGGGATGAGTTTGAATGGTCAAAGCGGGCTATTCATGTGAGTGCTCGCAAACAGACCAAATGGTAAGGAGCCAAGCTGTTCATTATTTTTTTAGATCACAAAATTTCGTTGCGATTTCTGCAATAAATATTGTTTATTGCCAATCTAATTTCAAATATGCTAATTTTAGCTTTTCCCTTTTAGGTGGTATGCCAAGCGGTTTCTGCATCCTGACATTGTGGCACCGTATGACTATATATTCATATGGGATGAAGACCTGGGTGTTGAGCATTTCGATGCAGAAGAGTGAGTATTGGATATAAGAGGGATATTTTATAGAAGTTTTTATTTTATTTTTAAGCAAAGTTTCATGTGCCTCTCTTATTTCATGTGTAGGTACTTAAAACTGGTGAGGAAGCACGGCTTGGAGATTTCACAGCCTGGTTTGGAACCTAATAAGGGCTTGACATGGCAAATGACAAAAAGAAGAGGTGATCGTGAAGTTCACAAGTAAGAATGATTGGAATACTGCACCAGTTTTCTAATGCTGGTTATTACTTTAGAGAATATGCATTAACTGTTTATTTTCTTATATTTCTATTAGAGTGACAGAGGAGAAACCAGGATGGTGTTCTGATCCTCATTTGCCTCCTTGTGCAGCGTAAGGAACTTCTGATGTATTATCTTTACATTATCTTGTCTACTGATCTGTATGTAATTCTGTTGTCACTGTTATACAAATGTAGATTTGTTGAAATTATGGCTCCAGTGTTTTCTCGTGACGCATGGCGCTGCGTGTGGCATATGATTCAGGTTGACTAGTTAATCCTAAATCCTTGATTGTTTTTAAAGATGTCCTTGACTAGTTTTGTTCTATGCGTCTTTGACTAGTTGTTAATTTTTCTTAAAGAACTTGCTAAAATTATGCCTGTACCACTTGACATTTCAGAATGACTTGGTCCACGGATGGGGTCTTGATTTTGCTCTTAGAAGATGTGTGGAGGTGAGTCCATTCTCACATTTTTTCGCCTTAGGATAAGCACATGCAATGAAAAGAAAAAAGATTGTAAAACAAAATGCAATCCGTACATGATGCCATGAGCTTTAAACTATTATCCTTTTTCTGATATAGCCTGCACATGAGAAGATTGGAGTTGTTGATTCTCAGTGGATTGTTCACCAAGGTCTTCCCTCTCTAGGGAATCAGGTATTTTCTTTGCCATGATTGCTCTAAACTAAACAATTTCACTCCAAAATCACATTGTAAAATGCTTCTTAATATTCCCATTGTTTTCAGGGTGAATCTGAAACAGGAAAGGCACCATGGCAGGGGGTATGTTACCATCTTTTACCAGTTTCATTGCTAATTGTTCAATTACTTTTCTTTTGATGATATTAATTTGCCTTTTTTCTCCCACATTAAAAGTCTCTATTGTAGACGTTGTGTGTGTCATAATGGAAGTAGTCTTTTTGTTACGTATTTTGGTAATGAAATTTGTTGATGTTCAAATGTTGTTGGTGCTAGGTGAGGGAGAGGTGCAGAAAGGAGTGGACCATGTTTCAGACTCGGTTGGCAAGTGCAGAAGACGTGTATTACAAGTCCCTAGGAGTTGATACGTCTAATTCCACTGCTCATTAGGGGGCACCACAGCCAAAGTTAACTTGTACACACATATCGTTACCACCATTACTAGGCATAGATTTTTTTTCCTTAGAAGAAGGTATATTCCTTTGCAATAACAATCCAGAGTTCTAGCTAGGGATCAAATATCAATTCCACGGAGAATTGCTGTACCTAAAACGAGCTAACCCAGTGAAGAAAATTGTTATTGCAGCATGAGTCGATTGTGACATGATCAAGGCCTTATATAAGAAATATAAATATGCTTATCATCATACCCTTGTTACAGTTCTTATTCTTTTATTCTATGTCTCAGATAATGGAATAAAATGTAAAATTTGATATATTTTTTTTCCTTATTTCTTCCATTATAATATATCCCATTATAGTAATACTTTCCATGTGTCGACACAAGAAATCCACACGAAGACAAGTAGAAGATGGCAAGAGGGTCATTTTCAAAATCCAGTGTCGTTTACGCAGTACCGTTGTGATCAAGTCATCACATGTTCAACTATTGTGAACTTTCTAGATTCGTTTCCTAGTGGTTCCTGATTACCATCAGTTTAATCAACCCAACTTGTTCTAGTATCAATCCAACATTTCAATAACTCTCTACAATGAGGACAACTCAACCAGATTCTTCAATATTTGAACAAGTGTGTGCTTTGAGGAACAAGAAAACAACTATAGACTTTTGCAATTGGTCTCGTGTGTGGTTGATAACACCCTAACTGGGTCAGGCCACTGGTATTAGTTAGACTAAAATGTGAGTCTCACTATCGTTATTGACATAAAAATTCCTACCAAAATAGATTTTTCATACCAATATAGCGGAAGGTGAGAAAATGGAGTCAATGAGCACCCAATCCTGACTATATTCCATGAACAGTGAGAAAAGCAGAAATCTTGAAATTGCCATATGAAATCATCACTTATAAAAGTTAATAAATAATTAGTCACTTCTGAAAGCATGAACTGGTTTGCTTAAGATGGTGACATGTTGACAGAACTTGAAAACATGGCCCCACCCTCCACTGGGCCTGTTCATGTTTCGGCTGAGTATGGTAACCTGCTAAAACTTTTATATAATATTTGCATTTTTCTCATATCTTCTTTATGATTCATGATTTTTTTTTAATTTCACATAGTGGTAAGCTCAAGTTTCTGCATATCTTAAGGCAAATACCAGTTTCCAAAATGGCGTTCTGAGAAGGAAACTAACTCTTCTTGGGAATCATGATAACATGTGAAATAAACAAAAGTACTACATAGTATCGACACGTTTCTCTTTTAAATTACTTTCTCTTTCTTTCTTTTATCACTTTTCCCCTCCTTTCTTACGGTGTTTTAGTGAAAGGGTATTCTTGTGGGTCTTATCAAGGAGCACCCACAGTCCAAGGACACCAGACAAACAAGACTTCATATTTTTTTTTTTCTTTTTTTGTTATTATACATCTGTTGCCTTTTCTATAAAAAATTTAACATTTTTTAATAATTTTTCAAAAATATTTCAAAGCTAATAATTAACATATATATTTATTTCGATGCTACGGCAAGAGGCAAGTGAACATGAACAAAATTTGTTTTAATGAAATTAGTGAAGCTAATTTTAAGGATTAGACGTTAAAATTCTTTAAAACATCATAAACTACGTCAAACTTATGCTTATGACATGAATAATTCTAACTTTTTATAATTTTGAATTTTTTTAATTAAGCAAAATATATATTTTATATTACCTTTAAGAAGATGTTAATTGCATTTATTATTTAATGATTTTTTTGTAGAACAAAATCATGATGTGTTATAAGAAGATGTAACATTAACTCTATTTGTATAAATTCAAATCAGTTTTTCATTATAGAATAGTTTCTTTATAATGTTTTTGTTTTTTCACTTTTTAATATGTTCCTATAAACATACAAAAAATTTATTTAAAAAAGTTTATAGATATTTCATCACATCACTCTGTCTTAGCATATAATATGTTTTCAAAATATAAACACTATTATGAGAATATTTAAACACATCATGTCTGCATAATTTCAATACTAATTTAAAACTTCCTAATAAACATAAAGCGTAACTTTCGTTTCAATTTTTTTTTTTTTACAATTATTCGTAACAAAATGAATCACACATGAATAAAAGCATAACAAAACATATAATAGGGAAAAATTATATGACAATCAGCCTTTTGTTAAAAACCGCGTTGCCCCTGTATCCTGTTTGGCAATAAAGTCATGTCAAAGTTTTGAGAAAAAACATCGCACACGTGTACGCAGATACAACGCGAAAAATTATGTCGGCTGATATACGTATAATGCTACTTACAAAATAAATACTTTTTAACAATTTAATTAAACATGAAAAATATTATCATGTCCATTTTATACATAAATTGTAAAAATGTTTCATTCTAAAGGTGAAAAAGTCATATAAACAATAGTTTTTTTAATTAAAACTACGCAAATTATAGATTTTTATGCTATCGTACACATATAAATATAAACTAATATATGTTAAACTTCTTAGTTGAAATACTTTTTAAGACATTATATCTATGATTAACATGTGTCAAAATGAAGAACGGTAAATAGTGAAGGATAAAGAAAAGAAACAAAAAAATCTGAAGTGTGATAATTGATTGTGGGCAATGAAAGCGTTGGTGAGAGTTAAGAGCTTTCGCTGATGGAGCAGCCGAAAATCTAGAAACCTCGGATTAATGCCACCGCATATCTCCGCGGACACGTGTCCTCCTCACACCAATTCTCTTTCTGAACCGTTACTCATTTTTCGCATACGATTTCCTCCACGTGTTGCCACGTGTAAATGAAACCCTTCCTCCGGTTACCCAACCATGGTTATGCCAAGGCCTATGGTTACCATAGTGTAGTTAGGATGTGTGAACCAACATAGCTCACTACAGTGCAGTGTCTCTCTCTATATATAATATATTTGTATACTATATTCCAACACAACATTTTGTACATGTATTTACCAAACAAGAAGTGATTTTTGTTTTGTGTGTGGTGTTTTGTTCTCCTCCTCTGTGATGGGTCTCTCAAATTTCCCAAGTGCATCTGAAGGGGTGCTTCCGGTGCTGGTGATAAACACGGTTCTCTCAGTGGCTGTGTTGAAGAACATGTTCAGATCCATGCTCCAAGTTGTTGGTGGCAATCCGAGTCCCACATCGGACACTGAACACGAGCATCGTGAAAGTTCACGAGAAAGGAGGGTGTCGATAACTCAGTACAAGGCATTGTCGAAGGACATAGGAAGAAGTAGTGGTGTGGCCATGGTGGAGTGCTGCGTTTGTTTGTGTCGTTTCGAAGCCAACCAAGAGGTTAGCGAGTTGCCTTGCAAACACTACTTCCACAGAGGGTGCTTGGACAAATGGTTTGATAACAAACACATCACATGTCCCTTGTGTCGGTCCATGGATTAGACATGGGAACATCACACACATATATACACAACATTAGCAGAGGTAGTTCTTGCTTTTGTCACCTGTTACGTGTGTATATATATATATATCCTCATTTCTTTACTTTGATTTGTAAACCTTTATTGCAACCAACTCAGTTTCTCTATGTTTAGTTTAAATGGAACAAGATGAGGATGAGGTTGCCTTTGGTTGCTTGATCTTGTAAGTGGCAGTGTTTGAAACTTGAAAATTACTGTAATTTCACCACTGCATGATGATTCTGGGTAATTTAAATTTAAATCTCATACTTCTGTTCTGCCTTCTTTGTTTCAAGTTTAGAATGGAATTTCAGAATTTCTTAACAAAATATTTAAGGCTTCAATTGGAATGATTAATAATGAAATATATTATTTAAGGAGTTATATACATAAACTAGTTCCAAATGATTATGAATAATGATCATAAGGAGGTATGCAACATTTTTTCTCTCACTCTTTTCCTGTGTAGAATAAATAATGAATACTTTTCTAATTACACCACTAAACAGTTGTCATATATATATGTATGTATGTATGGCTGTATGTATGTATAAATCTATTTTTCTACTATTTGTACGTAAAATTCTAATTTTCACCAAAAATAAAATACAGTTGCATACTGTCATATTGTATCTTTTAACGAGTTGAATTTTGATAAATTCTTAGTTTGAAAGAAAATTTTGTAGGTCATATTTAGCTTTTGATTTTTCATTCCTGCTCGTAATATTTAGTATTTTTTATTAATGAATATTATAAAAAGAAGGGGAAACAAAAATTCTGCACGACTCTTCCCTTATGAATTTAAGGGAGATTTTAATAATATTGTGCATCACAAAGGTACTTGTTTTGTCCTTTACAGTATTCTAAAAATAGATAAATATCATATTTCACTTGAAAAAATATCATAGGAATACAATGTCTATATATGATTCCCCTCCCCACACTTTGTATTCATTCCAATGTAAGTTTTTTTTTTTTTAATTTAAATATTGCATCTTAATTTTCGTTTTAATTTTTTCTTATTTTCTTTTATTAAGTGGTGAGGTATGATTTTGATTGACAGAAAGTGTAAACACCTCATGGGAGGTTAGAATGGGAGTGCAAAGAGAAGTAGAGTGCACTATAATTAAGTTCAAATAAGATGCATTCAAAAACATTATTCAAATTTTTAAATGACCATGGTTGAAAATATTTTGAAATTATTCAAGTGAAGTAGAGTGCACTATAATCTCACTACTAACTACTTATTCCATCAGCGTGATTTTTAGTTTTAAGATTTTAAAAACTTAATTAATTTTTAATATTGGATTACAAAGATGGGAGAAAATGGTTTAATAAGAATAAAAAATTCTTAGTAGAGAGGAAAAAAATGTGAACGAAAAAGTAACGCATTATGCTTAGAAAATATAAATGAGATCCCTCACTCGCATTTTCAATAGCAATAATTTTTTTTTCCAAAAATTTAGAAAAGAATAAGAATTCCTTCATTGATAATTAATACGTGAGTATTCATTGAATCTCAATTTTTCCATTATTTTTAGATATTATTTTATAGCATTTTTAATATAATAAATTGTAAATTTCGATGGTTAAGATCTTATGCATTGATTATGTTACGGTGAAGGATCTGAAGCCACTACAAACACACATTAGCATGAATGCTGGTATTTATCTGAGTTAATAAATAAAAAGTTTTCTTAATATTTTTAAAATAGTGTGTAATTGGGCATATGATTTATACAATTAAAAATTATTAGAATCAAATCAATTGAACTACGCTTTTCAACTACTTTTGTTATAACATTATATTCTGATATCGTTTCAAAAATTACTCGCTAATTACTTCCAGCACCCCCCTTATTGAACCTTCACCACCACAACCGAATGAAATGACCAATTTGTCCGGTTCACTTTTCTCTCACTGCGTTCTATCGCTGATGACACACTGCAAATTAAAGAAGAAGAAAAATCTCATTTCAGAAAGCTATTTCTAAATTCAAGAAAACTCTTTTTTCTGGAAGACAATCTCATTCCAGGTAATGCATCCAAAATATATTATATAGAAATTTTTTTAGCATCCAAAAAAATATCATATAGAATTTTTTTTAGAATTCTATTTTGAAAAGCTGGTTCTGAAATGTATTTTATATATTCTGAAAATTTTATTTTTGGAAGTTTTTATTCTAAAAGTCTTATTCTGATCTGAACAATGTTTTTCAAAATGTATAAATATTTTAAAGAAGAATAAAACAGTCATTTTAAAAATTGTGAGGGTGTGCGTACCTTCGTATTGAGAAGGTGCAAGAAGCAATCGTCAAATTACTAATTCCAAAACATGAAATGAATTGTGGGTGGAAAGTGGGTCATGTTTGGGGTTACAAAGTGAAGTTGAGATTTTCAATCTTCTAGGTCTCCCATTAATTTTTGATACCCCTGGGAATGGAGAAGAATAAAGTTTTGCTTTTCACATTGAACGTATATATGTTATATGCTCGATCGAATGCTTATTACTTAACTAATATCAATTGATGAAATTGAATTTGTGCCCTTGATTTCGATAATCACTGATACCAATTGTTACTGTAACAATTTGTCAGAGGGTAACTGTTTTTATTTAAGAACGTCACTGAGAAATTGATATCACCCATGGTTGGAGTGGAAGTCATCCATAATAGACTTTTTAGAAGTTGATTAACCAGAACTTGAAGCATTATTTATGCTGAAAATGAGAGACAGATTCTAATAAAGATACATGGCCTTAATTAAGAGTATATGAATATTTTGCATGTATATATATGATAACCCTAAACATGCATCGATCGTAACTAAATTTGTCCCAAAGACTTGAGCCTGGCAAGTTCAATCCTTCTACGCTCTTGCATGATAAAGGCGTCAGCTTTTTGGTCTACGCTCCTAAAAGCACTTGCATGGGTCTCATGAGGGACAGGTGTTGCTTCTGCTGCTACTGTTATGGGCTCTTCTAGGTTGGTTTTGAAGGCCACACGACCCTTCTGATGTAGAGGACGATCAAAGCGCTTGCGTAGTGCAGGCCCTGTTACTTCATGCACTTGGTAATCCTTGGAGGGGCACCACCCTCGGTATCCCAAGTTCAGCTTTTCGCTTCCCATTTTCTATCTAGCTTCTGTTACTTACGCCTTCATCAGTCTTTGTTTATTTGTTTATTTTTGTCACCGTGTCTATGTTTATATATATATACTCACACTGACTACTATTACTGAATATATTGGATACTTTGCTTTCTTGGTGGGTTATATACATCATCTATATGCTGTTATTCTATGATGATAAGCATTTATCAAAATAAGGCGAAGAATTCTTTGATGATAAGGCTGAATCTAATACCATTCCCTTTCAGAATAAAGATGAAGAAAATTAAATGTGGATCCGGAATATATAATGGATAGGAATGTCTTCAAGCATTTTGTCATCACCGTTCAATTTGTTTACTTTTTACATTTTCTGCTGTAGTTCGAGATGGTTGAAGGAAATATTCTTGGATTATGCTCTTCAGAAATGGAACCAACTTGTTTAAGAAACTGTTTATAAAGATTATTGGAGTGTAAATCATTGTAAAAAAAGTAATGGGATGAAGATTATTTTTGCTTATAAAACAAAACTGCATTATCCCCCTCTTATATGAAATTGTAGCTACACATGCAAACACCTCATTTAATTCATCATTCCAAAATTCATCACAGCAAACTTTGAGGGATTCAAGTTAATCATTTCATTGTTAGGATGACTGTATCACTCCTCTTTCCTATTAAACAAACACATTAGTTTGTAGACCTAGAGAATTTATAGATTAAAAATTTTAAACTTACTAAATTTGAATATTTCGAAAACTAAGTTTACCAAATCAATTATTCCTTTAACTTCAAACTGAATTTCAAGACAAAATTGAAGCAAAACAAGGTTTGCAATAGATCCAACTCAATCAAATTTGATTTTTGTTTTCCTTTTGAGGGTAGTTGAATTTAGCTGCTGAAGCCAAACATGCACTTCGTGTCCATTTCTCAAGCATTACTAGTCCAAAACAATGTAAATCTAACGTTAAAGTAGATATAGTAAAAGTTCTTGGTAGAGTTTAGTCATCAGATAAACAAAGGTATTGAAGGTGCTAAAGTTTAGACATGACGGCAAAGTTATTGATAGCGTTGTTTGTTAAAAACAAGGCTTCATACTCTAATTATGGTATTTTAGGCTAAATATTAAATTAGTCCAAAATCATAATTAAAGTTATTTAACATGAGTAACAGAATTATTAACAAACAGTGGATCATTTGACTAGAAGTAAAATTTGTATGCTTCTGAACTAAAATAAAATATTATTGTTTCACACTTTGGGTCTTATAGAAAGTCATTAAGCACCACAAGGCATTAGTCTCAGCCAGCATCATAATCATAGACAGCATTATATTATAATAAGTTAATTAGATTACAACAAGTAACACCCAAACATACAGGGCTAAACTTATTCAAACAAGAAAACAACAAAGCACACACTTTATCAGAACTGTTTTATTGGCATTATAGAAGCAAGTGCAGAGGAAGTAGCTGTAGCTGGTTTTTAGACCCCTTTTGCTGTCCACTGAAGTTGGTGTGGTTTGTAGTTCATGTTGGTGAAACGGTTCTTGTCATAGGCATTGGCATAGCAGGTTTCACCACCCCAGTTATTCTGATGGTGTCTCCCACCCAACTTTGCACCACCATGCTCCTGTGTGTAAGACTCCTCGTACTCAGTGTGCTCCGAGAGATACTCATGGTGTTGGCCACCTGAGTTGAACCTGCCACCACCGCCACTGCCACCAAAAGGGAAGCTTTTGCCACCCCCATGATGCGCATAACCATGTCCAAGGCCATGGTCACTGTGCATGCCTCCCTGAAACATTCCTCCCAGTTTGGATTGCTGTTTCTGCATGGAGTGCTCAGAAGCACCAAGCTTGTTCATGTGCATGGCTGGGTGCTGCTTGTGGTGGTTGTTGTTGTCAAAGCCCCAAGATTCTTCGTGGAAGAAATAGCTCTCTTCCTCAGACTGATTCATCCTCACCCCCTCATCAGCATAGCACTGCTGGCGCTGGCCATACCCCATTTTCTTTTGCACTTTTATCTGTTGCAAACTGCAAGTTTTCTTTGATGTTTGTGTGATTTTGATTCAATCCTTGGAGACCCTTTTATAGGCACTTCATAATAATATTATATTCCTGTAAATACAGTAACAGTGTATGCGGATTTAATTTCTCCATTTTCAAAGAAAGAAAGGTAGGGTTGCACTTCAGAGTGCGCTATTAAATTATTGCTGCAGCTTTATTCTAAATCCTCCATGTTTTCTTCCCATTTTCTTCTTTCCAATTCCTCACAAGATATGGTTCAGACTTCAGATCATTTCTGAATATTATTTATTACTTCTTTTGGTTATTTATATTTGAGTTTTTCTTTCTGAAAGGAGGAGATTGTGTGGTGTAAAACTGTGAATATGTACATCAGATGTTGCATGCAATATTGCTAATGCTGCTACTCTTTCTCTTCTTTTTTTCTTTCATTTTCTTAATTTGTTTTGTGGCTTTCATCTTCCACACTCTCACTTGATATGAAACTCGAGGGGACAAAGAGAACAAAGGATATAACAAATTGAAAAATATAATATAAGCATTTATAATTTCAAGAAAAGGAAAATATAATTTACTCTGCTGGGGAGGACAATAATAATAATAATATAATTGATGGCCCAAAATTCCAAAGCCACAGGCATGGGTTGGGTGTAGGAATAAATAGGAAATGAGGGATTTACATCACTCTATTCTCCACTCATTCATTGTTTAAAATATAAAAAATGAATATGATTGATCAATTTCATCTTTTATTCGCTGCAAAATACTAATTTAATCTTTTAAATTAGTATTGTAAATTAATTTGGTTCGTATTATAAAACATTAAGCTTATTATTAACTTAAACAACCATTAATTGTTTTGATCCTTAACATATTGGTGTGTGTGAGTTAATTTTGATCCTTAAATACCGGTACTCGTTTCAGAAATATATATTTTTTTACATGTATTAGAGTTAAATGAAACAATTTTTTATACTATCATTGGTGTTAATTTAAGATCATATTAATAATTCATTCTTAAGCTTGACGACAGTTTACCCATGCTGGTTAGTTAATATTTAGGGATCTGATTTTAGCATGAGTACTTAAGAAGGAAGCTTAAAACAAGATTGGATTTAAATAATAGCATAGACTCTATAGTATTGTATTGAATTTTTGTAATTGCTTTCTGCGTATGTAATTAGGATTTTTTTATCGGACATTATTTGTCAGTAAAATTATTAGTCTGTTGGTTCATAAGCCTAATAATAATAGTATTATTAAGTCTATTAATTTTTAAGTGATTTATTAATTTGTATAAGAAGTTTTGAAATTTTTTGTTTTTTGTAAATGCTCTCTTTATTATTTTAGAAAATAGTTTATATTCTTATTTTTTTTCTTTTATTTAAAATGATAAGTTTTTTTTAAGTTATTAACGTTTAAGGAATATGAGATTGTTATTTCTTGCCTTCTCTTCGTTTTCCTTAATTTGTGTTACTTAGTTTGATTTGTAATTGATACGAATAGATCCAATTTCCCTTAAATTAGCTTATATTATAAACTAATTTCTAAAAACTTTTGTTCGAATTTTCCAATACATTCTTGCAGGTTACAATCAATTATTTTTTGTAGCTAATATTATGATCTATTAAATAACATTTGAGCTCATTATTAATGTGATTATTGGCACTAAGACTACGTGATCAATGATGTAAAGTGCTTCAGATTAATAAATAATGTGTTTAGATCTCATTGTCCGTCACGACATATAATTGCTCTTTGCAGTTTGTCCAATTGAAAACTTAAAATTTGGAAAGTGTAATCAGACTCTGGAGGGCTTGACCTTTCAATTCCGAGAATTTGTCACAGGCCAATTCCCAACACAACACGTCTAATCTTGTATTCAACAATCGTTTAAATCAATGTTCTAACTGAGTTAATGATCACTATCACTACTAATTCATAACATAATTTGTATCTAAACATGTCATATCAACCAAGAGATAACCGAAGGATGTCACAGGAACTCTAAAATAAACACAACCTCATGTATTCTAAAATCTAAACAGAATAGATTTACTTAAAGAAGTTCAATTGTAAACTATGTACACAATTGTCCCCAAGATCAAAGAATTTGTCCTAATACAACAAAAATTCTGGAGAACAAAATAATCTTTTACAGGACACTGAAACCGTACGAGGAGTATCTGTGTCTAGCTGCACAATAAAACAGTATCATGAATTACCATCCTAGGATCATCTGTCCTCTCTCAAGCAATTTCCAGGCAAGAGAAATCTATACTTTTCTGCATTTTCTAGCAGATAAGCAGGAAGATGAACTGCAGAATAGGAGTGCGGTATTGGTCCCATTTTCCCAATGATCTCCTTGAAGGTGTACTCCTCTGGTAGCATATCAAACAAATCAGCCCCTTTGCATATCACATCTTGAATCCTCTTGGGATTCAAATAATGAGAGAATCTGACTCTGTCATTATGACTATAAGCTTTCATCTTAAAGATGAAATCACTGAGACGGCGGAAGCAAAAGCTGCAATGCCAACCAGCATCTGCTAACAAGTAATCAGACTGGCGGTAATGTGCATATCTTGTCTTACCACTCTGATACCTATGAACAGAGGCTCTCCAGCTGTTATCATCAACAAGAAACTCAAATGAATATAGATAGTTCTTCAGCTGAAGATGAAGGATTGAAGGCACATCATCACACCACCGCAAGAGGTTAACAGTGTGAGCACTTGGAATCTCATCAACATCAGACATAATCAGCAAGTCATCATCAGTGATACCAGCTATCCTAAGGAGATGGTCCAATGCCACACGCTGATACGCCTCCTCAATGAAAGGGTTTTCTCCTTTGATGAATCTCCCTCCAATGGTTCCATATGTTAATCGGGAATCCACAAATCTGAACTGCTCCCGATTGCTTTTGAACACCAGAGGCTTAGGCCTACCAGTGAATGTGGAATTTGACTCAAGCAGAACAAACTGTGTTATGTAAGGATACAGTTCTCTCCACCGCAAGTTCAGTATCTCCAATTCGTTACTGAACAACACAGCATCATACACACGTCTTGGAAACTCACGGACTCCCCAGCCATGAAGTCTGCAGAGATTTTCCATTGACACATTTTCGTTATAGTAATGAGGAATCACATTGAAGGGCTTGGGCGGTTTTTCCCATAGTGGCCTAAGGAAGTAGGAGATCTTCTGTCCGTGCAAGTATATGCCAAATGTGCACATTGGCACAACAGCAAATAGAAATATCAATGTTTTTACATCCAAGACACGCAAAATGCAGCAGATTCTTGATATGCTCCATACTTGACTTGACTCCTGTATCATCAAAGAATAAACATCTAAGTCAACATTCATCAAGACAATACAAGGTCTTTATCTTTTGATGATTTTTTTCAATAATAATTGAAATTTATCAGAAAACCTCCCCAAGATCATGGACAAGAACACTGAGGGGCAATTCTAATCAACAATTATAGCCTAAAGCTACATCATGAACATATCATATACATCCCCAAAATACAATTAGTTAATTGTGCATCCACTCCAATCCCATTACGGGTGTATACTCAAACCCCTTTCCCTCTCTCAAAACAATATCAAATGATGAAGGAATTGAGAGTCTAAGCGTGTGACATAAATTACCCTATGAAATAGTCCAACATATCTGCTAAACATACCTTTAAAAACTCATCCTTTCTCAAATAGCAAAACGTTTAGAGCGCAGAAACCACGCAGATATATATAAACACAAAGTAAAAGAGCCAATTAGTGTACTAAATGGCCATTACCAGCCCTAACTGAAATCCGTTTTTCCTCAAACAAAAAACACCCAGAATCAATAAAACAATATTAACTAAAGCGGCAACGAAACCACGGCGGAAAGATAAAAATTTTGTTAAATGAGAGTACAATTACCTGGCCACAAACATCGCCGTTCTTCTTAGAACAGTAATGTCCACCGGCACAGAACATTATTAAGATTTCAATCCAAATCCAATGAACAGAGATTGATTGTATAAAGCCAGTAGCTCCAATCGAAATCGTATTCCAGTGAGAAGCAGCAAGGAATGCGCGTTAAAGGTTAAAAGCAGGAAAACAAAGGGTAAAGAAGGGTTTTGTGGTAATGAGTGACAGAAACTGACACTCAAAGCCGAAAAGGGAAGTTCCGTTGCAGAATTCCTCTTTGGCTGTTTTTCTTCTCAAACACAGCCTCTTCCAAATGTGTATTTATACATATATCACCAACGCAAAACCTCATCAACAACGATAAAAAAAAAACACTTTTTTTCTACACGCGTTTTTCTATTAGTAGTTTAGTTTCATTTGAAGATATCTTATGGTTACTTAGTCACGCATAAACCCGTTTAAACATGGATCTTATCAAAAATCTTAAATTTAATATCTAAATTTTATAACAAATTCTCATTAAGTGACAAAAATCTTAAAATTAAGATCTCAACCCTTTACAAAATTTTAAATTTAAAAATGATATTTTCAATATAAACAGCATGTATTAAAAAATGAAGGGCAGATAAATTAAAATATAATAAACTTCTCATAATAGTATGTGAATGACTAAGTCATTATACTATGTCAATGGTTTTTTTTTGTACAGGTGGTAGTAAGGACGAAGTCATAGGTTACATCGTTGATGTGTTGTTCTGTTTTTGAATAGGAGATCGTAGTGCCCAAGACGATGTCGTTCTTTACGAGGATGTTCAGTTTTTTACTGGGTAAGATTAGCTACGGCCACGCCCAATGTGACAGTGTATAACCTTACCAAAAAGAATTTGTTTCCAATATATTACTAAAAATGTCATAAATATAATTATAAGTAATAATAAGAATAACTAATAATTATTTTAATATTATGG
>Ga0123340_1001397_pt1 | contig 19945 bp, 15 predicted proteins | sample SirMexnodulemix_FD_89961 | JGI IMG/M metagenome (GOLD analysis project Ga0123340, IMG submission 89961) | Root nodule microbial communities of legume samples collected from Mexico - Siratro Mexico nodule mix | ecosystem: Host-associated > Plants > Roots > Nodule | place: Mexico: Nepantla... | reverse complement strand
TATATATATCATTTAAAACTGAACCTTCTGTAATTTATATTATTTAGATTCATCTAAACTTATTTGATATTTCTTTTATTGCTTTGATGCAAAACTCATTTTCATAGATAAGCGATTTTGATGTTAGACATAAATTTCACAAATGAAGTTCTGGTTCTTCCTGGAGTAAATCACCATAATTAGTGCTACTTTAAAAAATATTATATTATGTTATGTTATTTATGTTATGATATATTATATTATATTTTCTTAACAAAAAAGTTATAATAATGACCCAATCTATTTTTTTTTTCTAAATTGTATAAACTATATTTTTAGTATTTACATCATTTCCTTTATAAAGATAGACTGTATGTTTATTTTAAAACAATCAAAGAAATTAGTGTAGAAAAAGAAAAAAACAAGTAATATTGAGAGAAATTGAGAAAGCCATATATTTTAGATTAAGACTTGATTTAATCTCTATAGGAACTCTATACAAAGAGGACTCAGATTGATTAAAAAAAAACAACAACAATAACTCATTGTTTCTGCTCATGCTATAATTATGCATGTTGTTCTTTAATTATTATTTTTTCCTCTTCAAACTCTCTGCTCTTAATATTTATCTTCATTCACTCTCAATTCAAAGCGACAAATTTATGGAAATCAAAACACAATTTTTATGAGAAAGACACATACAAAAGAATAGTGTGCTGAATCAACAAAAGGATGTATTATTTTCTAAAATCAATGAAGAAAGTAAAAATAATGAAAGAATAGACAGAAGCTGGAACATGATATATTAATTAAGGGTCGTTGTTTGAATTTGATCTGGTTTATCACCATTTAAGTTCGGTCTTCTTGTGCCTATGGTGTGTGGGCAACCCAGGGAAGCAAGGGATTCCAGTAGCCTGAATCCAGTCAATTCCATGGAAGAACTTGGAAGGTGAGAACCAATGTGCAGCTTTTGAATTCAGATTCCAAATCCCAGCCCAATTCACACGCTTCGATTTGTTTGAACCAGGGCCAGTGTTATGATACTCAGCATAAAAGCAAGTATCCATGCCAGAAGGACCTTCCAATCCTTGCCATGGCAAATACCCATCAGCATGAATCAAGTCATCGATGTAAGCGTCCATGATAATGGTCCTAGAGTAGTTCTTCCATGGACGAGCTAGGTAAGCTTTGTTCTCAAATCTTGTTGAGTAAAACTCAGGGTCAGCCACAATGGACCCTCCTTGGATCACTATTCCAGATGGTTGCTGTCTCTCTTTTCTTCCTTGTGCAGTCACAATGCATTGCTGATTCTTCAATGGCTTTCGGACCACGAAAGTGCAGTTTTGGAAGAGAGCAAGTGCATTTCCGAACACAAAGTCGATGGTGCCTGAAATGGTGCAATCCCTATAGAACTGACGCATGGTGTGTGCATAAAGTGTGTCTTGATACCCATCCATTGAGCAGTTGTAGAAGATAGTCTTGTCTCCTTGAACTCTCAATGCCACTGCCTGGTGCTTTTCTGGTCCAGCAGAGTTCTCAAATCCCATGTTGATGGCCACAAAGTGATCTCCTTGAATAGCTGCATGGAGAACATAATCAACAAAAGTTCCTTAAATTTTACATTTTTTTTATGGGGTACTTCAAAAATGACTTTTTTAATCTTATTTTCGTAAGCAAAACATGAAAGCAGACATATATACCAACGGTGGCGGTTCTATAAGTGTTGATCCCATCAATGAAGTTTTTGTTGCCTGTTATTCTTGTGTTTTTGCCACCATCACCAATGAAAACCACGTGAGTCATGTCCTTTGTAACTTCAACATATTCTTGGTAGATGCCCTCCTTGATGTAGATCACAAATGGCTTACGGTTTCTCTCAGGCACTTGCTTCAATGCCTCGTTGATGGTTTGGAAATCTCCACTACCATCTTTGGCTACCGTCACATTAGCCTTGTGACTAAGGATATTTGCATTTGCATGGAGAAGTCCACGATGATGAACCCATGAGGGTGTCTCAGAATCTTGAAGGAGGCGACGTCCCAGTAATTGTGTGACATTCCAATCTTGAACAGTATCAGCCAGTTCTGTAACAATGCCAAGAACATTGCTGCTCAAATGCATGCCTTTGGTTAACAAATCCTTCATCTTTTCACCAGCTTCACTAGTGGTATTCTCAAACCCATCCAAGCAAGTGTCTTGGTATGTGATTGCACCAGTAAGCCAAACCTTCAAATTCATGAGGATTTTCTCAAGGTTCAACAGCTCAAACTCCTTTAATCCATCAAGAGACCTTGTTAACTCCCCTATTGAAAGATCCATGAGTTGCTTGCATGTGTCAAGTGCCATCTTGGCTCTAGGGTCCTTCTCAACCTCATGCAAGAGATCAGTTTCTTTGAGTTTATCACCAATTTTTGTGATGGTGACATTGAAGGCAATTTTGATCAGCTCTTTTGGATCTGTGGTGTTTCCAGCCCCTGCTATGATACTTTCCTCACATTCTTCCTTATAATTCGTTGGATGGCAAATGGTTTTGACGGCTTTTACAGTGGCAGCAACATGGTTCTTTTTGTCATTGTTCTCTTTATCAGCATTTGAACCATTATCCATAAGGTTGATGCCAAATATGATAGCCCCAATTATAGCCATCAAGAATAAGGTTGAAACACCAATGACTATTCTCTTCCCCTTATCTCCATTTCTCTCCGCCATTTCCAATGGCTCCTGTTATAGATGAATTTAGTGTAAAATTAGTGGATGTTACCAAAATAAACATAACCATCACATTTCATAAACATGTTTTTCAATTCTAAGCATGGTCTTGTTTTAGTTTGATCCTTTTAACATGGTCCTTGTATCATGTTTTAGTGCTAGTTCTGCATCAAACTAATCATATAACGTTAATAACAATTAACAACAATTATGAAGCAATAAATTGTGTTATAAATATTTGCATATAATGTCGTCATCAATAAATTTAAAAAATCTAAAGATATAAACAAACAAGTTTTGAAATTATAAGAGATTCAAAATCTAACAGTCACATTTTGCATGAAATAATAATATGTGAAACAAGAACCTTGCGTAGAGCAATGGAGGGAAATGAGAGATATCTGGGAAAAGAATACTCTTTGACAGAGTCTTTGGAAGAATTTGTTTTCGTATATTGAGGTGCATGGTATTTATATACGCAAAAAAATGGTATTTAACAGCTAATTAAGTTGAATCATTCTAATGCATTAGTGTTTTGTCAAAATGCCAAATATTTGTCTTTTCTAAAATAAGAGGAACGTATCTAAAACACAGATACTAAGTTGTATATATAGTTGGTATTAGTGCAATTAGTGTTTTTGTTAAAATGCTAAATAATTGTCTTTTCTAAAATAAGAGGAACATATATAGAACAGAGATACTACGTTGTATATATAGTTGGTTGCACACGTCTTAAGCACGGATAAAAATTGAATTTTTTTTTCTTATTTTTATTTAACTATTACGTGTTCAAAAAATAAATAAATAAATAGCTTTTATTTGTATTTCAAATAATTAATATTGTATATGATATTATATATATATATATATATATCAAATTTATTCTCTCCAAAATTTAGGAGGAAAAAGGTGTATTGGAGATTTTTCGTTGTACACCAACATTTTCCACAAGTTAACAATAGGTTTCACATCTATAATATTAAACTAATTTAGTTATTTAACTTGTGTTGGCAAGGAATTGCCCTAAATTTATTGAATATAATTTATATCATAGATAATATAAGTATAAGATATAAAAAAAATAGATATAATATTTAACCAATTAATTCAAAGATTTTTTTTATTTTAAACATTTTCTTACAACTCATTCAATTATTTTTACAACAAGTTTTTTAAACAATTTTGGTTTGTGCACGTAAAGGTGTTCAAAGAAAAACTTATTATTATTTAATATGAGATAAATCAACTAGGACAATTTAGAATTAATTAATTTTTGGTCTATAATAGTCAAAATAACTTAGTTAATTTCAAATTTATATTAAGTATGTCCAGCTTTTGATCGACAAAATAATTTCAAATTCGAGTTGAGGATCACAAGTTTTATAATTTTTTTAAATTAAAAATTATGAAATGTTAAGTATATGAGACGAAGACATCTTAATTAAACTGATTTTTGGTATAACGCTTTTTAAAATAAATTATTGATTATCTTTATGAGATACTTTAATTTCTATACAATTTTAGATTTATTTTCTTTCTTTACTTTTATTAAATATTATGAGTATTTGTACTTTATATAAAAAGTATTTATCACGACTTATAAAAAAAAATACTTAAAAAAATCTAATTGGTGATTTAACCAAGATTGTAATAACATAATATAATTATCCTCCTATCATAATACAATCAATTATTTGGTGTGTCGATATAACGTGTGGATATAATGTGTATAACATGATATTTTATTTTGTTGGTTATTTTATTTTATTAGTTTAGTGTATTTTTATCATAAGGAAGGAGCTAAATTAGAAAGTAAAGTAATGAGATAATTTACTTTTCTCATAAAAAAAATATAAATTAATAATAAAAGTTGCATTGAGTAAAAAAAATCCTTCTAAAAATAAATAACATTAATTAAAATTTTAAAATTAACGCGGTACAAGCAAAATCACTTTCAATTGAAAAAAACACATATAAATGCATTCATAAGTACAAGAACATAAAAAACATATTTCAACCAAACATTAAAAAATTGGTTTAAATTTTCTATTAAATTTAAACTAAACCAATGATTCAACTCTATTTAATTTTTATGTTAGTTTAGATTCTATTTAATAAAAGATTGAATCAAATCTAGTTACGAACATTCAAGTACACACAACAAACGTCTTAAAATCACTGAAAATTATTTTTTATTGTGTTAAAATTTTAACATATGATGAAAAATGATTTCCAAATTTTTTATATAAAAAAATTAGTGAAAATTTCTATTAAATTTAAACTAAACCAAAATTTAACTCTATTTAATTTTTATGTTAGTTTAGATGACTATTTAATAAAAGATTGAATCAAATCTAGTTATGAAATTCAAGTACACACACCAAATGTCTTAAAATCACTGAAAAATATTTTTTGTTGTGTTAAAATTTTAACATACTATGAAATATGATTTCCAAATTTTTTATATAAAAGTCTATTAGTGAAACTAGAAACAATGTTATAACTAATTACAGTTTTATTTTCCATTTTTAATAAAAGAGCCTAGTAACATTGTTTTGGCTTGTCAAAAGTTAAAATTTAGATTTTACAATTTTTGTATGTGTTTCTAAATTACATTGATTTTAATATTTTAAAATTATTTCACTATATCAACATAAATGTATTTCAAAAGCAAGGAATTTCACTAAGAAAACCAACAATTGGATAAGTTTGGTCATAGCAGAGAATTGATATATTCAAGAGAGAAGTAATTGATTCCTAACCATCTATTTGTTTACCCTATCATACAGTTCTGACACCTCACCTTAATTTAATATTTTGACACCTCACCTTATTTTTACAATCTTTAGCAATTCTAAATAATAATAAAATATTGAATCAAATTAATATTAAAAATAAATTAAATTATTGATTATAAAATTAAAGAAATGGATGATAAGAAAGAGAGGGATAAATAAATTGATCTGTTGTGAGAGCGCATCCAGAAAAACACATAATGTGCACTCCACTGAATTGTCGCCAAGGCGACAATGTTAAGGCTGTAACTTCATTTTCATGGTTCCAAAAGCCAGAGTTAGCGTAGTAGCAACAATAGAGAGGTACCCAGATTCCAGAAAAGAACCAAAACGCTCATAAAGACGGGACATTCTAATAAAGTTTTCAACTTGGTGTTGGGAAAAACCAGACTGGTCATTGGTGGTACTAGTTTTCCGAGGTTGTTACATGTCCATGGAAAAAGTGGAAGAGCAACCCACTTCACCAATCAAACCACCTTCTTCTTACGTGTTACTACTGCTTCAAATCAGGAGCAAAAGGAGAACCTGGGTGTGTATTTTTTTGCTTGTTTATGGCTTGCTCTTCACATCTTCCTGGAACTTTCTCAAGTCTGTGATTTCGTGGTACAAGTTGCAAGCGGAGTCATCATCATCATCATCATCTTGTTGGTGGCCTGCACTCTCTGCCTCGCTGCTTCTAGGTGCTGTTTTTGGGCTTCTTTCAATGGTGGCAGCTGTTGCTGTGGTGGTGCCTGCGGTTCTGGTCACGTGGATCGCCGTAGTGGTGTTGTTGGCTTTCTTTGGTAAGCCTAAGAGGACTTTGGTTGTGGAGGGAAGGAAGATTACGAGGGAGATTTTCAGTTTTGTGGTGAAGGTTTTACTGAAAGAAGGGAATATTGTTGCTGCTGTTTGTGCTGTTCTGGGGTACTTCATTGTTGGGAGAACAAATGGAAAAGGTGTTGACTGAATTGATTGTGAGTTTGGTCATTGATTTTGATGGTGTGGTTAGTTTGTAGGATTTGGGTATGTGGGGGTTTGCAGAATGTGGTAATGTGTATTGATCTCTTTTTTAAATTTGGTTTAGATTAAATTGAGAATTAGATTAGGTAAAGTGTTTTTAATGAAATTGTTAACTGCTGATACATATAGCTGCTTAAAGAATCTTCAATATTCAGTATATGAATTAATTTTACAATCCCCTTTCTGTGTTTTTCTTTGTGTCAAATTTTCTGGGATTGGTCTTGTTTGTTTGTCAGCATATTGTTACTTCTATGAATTTGAAGCTTTGATCATATAAAAAAAAGGAAACTCAGCTACAAAGTTTGACAGTGGACAAGGGCTAGTGTGTCAATCTTTAAAAATCAAATCTCTAAGCTATACTCTTTTTTTTTTGTATTGAATACTATAAAGCATAAAGCATTCAGAAATAGTTGCTATTGAAGGCAAATTAGTAATACCCTTGACTAGTTGCTTTGTCTACTTGGGAAGGGGAGTATATAGTAGCAGTATTGCGTGTATGCCAGTATCGCTTAGAAGGTTGGTGAAGAAACTTGGAGTTTGATTATTGTAAGAAAGACAGAACCGCAACAACAATTGAAATCGTATACAATACAACCTATAGTCCCATACGGAAGGAATAAATATCTGTGCAGATAGTTTATTAACTAAGAGTAAACCAGGTAAAAGTTATGCATATTTGCATGCACAGGTACTTGTATTGTATGACTTTGTTAAACACTGAACACATGCTGCACCTGCACCCTGTGTCTATTGCCAGTAACTTAGTTGGTGTTTGTGAAAAAGTGAAGACTAATATTTTTCTATGAATAAATAAGAGTAATATTTCTTTATAATTAATCAAATTTAAAAGCATTTTGTAAAAAACTATTTAGGAATGAAGATTCCGTATACGTCATTATTAAAGTTTTTCTAAATCCCGCAAATGTAAAATTTAAAATCTTCTAAAATATTTTATCCACAGGTTTCTTAAGATCTTACTAAAAATTTGATTCAAAAGTGCACTGGTGGACATGACTGCAGCACCTCCACACACAATACACATGAAATAAATTTTGAATAATACATTTTGGATGTAATTCAGAATTAGAAAGACGTTGGACGTGTCTTCAAAGAGAAAGTATTTACTTTAAATAGTACTTATATGGTATCGTCTTTATTTTAAATTCTAACAAATTCTATCATGTTTTAAAATAGTACAGACATAATTATATTACTATACAAAAAGAAAGAAACGCTCATCTATTACCAATGCAAAAATTATAGCCAAATAAAAGGACAGATCAACACCTCAAAGTGCTATAATGTAATGCAAAGAAAGAGACAAGAATAAATTATAGATATGAATTCAAATTGCACCCTTTTTACTCTCTAGAAGCCGAATGAACAAGAGATGAATTTGAAAAACATCTAGGCCAATACAAAGCATGAACAAGAAAAAATGGCTCTAACGAGATTTAGATGAGGACTTTTTTCCAGTAACAATCTGGAATATGCGAAGGCCCCTGCCAAATGCCTCATTGAAGAGAATCCTAGTTTGCATGGGCTGAAACCCAGGTAACCATGATAGCAGAGCCACAGGGGTGAGAACAATGATCCCAAATAATATATCATATAAACGAGCCAAGGAAACAACAACATTCCAAACTATGGTGTACTGCAAAAATGGCCTGAATACTTGAGCAATCAGTATCATGCCCCAGCCTGTGGGAATGAATGCCACCAAGCTAGTAAAAATGTCCATGAATTTGAATTTAGTGAATTCCAACAATGCAACTATCACAAGTATGGCCATAACTATGACCAGGGTCTGGACCAACCGAAAAAACATGTGTTGTTCTGCTTCATATTCATTCCTGGCATAAGCTGCCACCACATAAATCCCAAACACAACAAATACATAAATCCAAGATAGAAAGTAAACAGCAATGCTGGTACTTCCAGCAGCTATGCCAAGCCTATAGACAATACCATATTGGAATACGAAGAACCGAAGGTCTAAAATTATCTCCAAAAGCTTTCCCCAAATACCAGTTAGCTTTAGATGATCCTGTTCTTCGTACCACCACCTTTCCCAGCTCTCTTCAGCTTTAGCAAACACCCTTTGGCGGTGCCAAATCCACTCCATAAACTCGTCAAAATCATGCACAGTTTTCAGCCAGTCAAAGCCAGAAGGATTGAAAAGAAATGGTGTCATAATCCATGATGCAACTAAGAACCAACTAGAGAAGGTCAAGGCTGTGTAAACGAATGTGTCAGTTGCCACAGTGCTTTGTGCTGCATAAACTACTAGTATTAGCCCCAGTTCAATTGCTTTCACAAAATGGCTGCGAGCGTAGAGTCTATAGTTTTCGGCAAAACTCTTGTGCTCTACAACAAAACCACGACCCGTGGCTCGGTATTTTGCCCCACCATGAAGGATGGTTCTTCCAAAGAAATGGCTACGTGTGCCCATAGAGAATGTGTAGAAAACTGATGAAAGTTGGAGCTGCATGGTCAAGAAATCCCATACAGCTTGACGGAATCCTTGTTCAAGGGAATTCTCCACAATCATTGGAAGGGCAGTGAAAATTCCACTCTGTACTATGAACTGTTGACTCAAAATTATACCAAGTGCTTTGTTATTGTTGTTTATCATAGCAGCTTCAATACCACTGAGAGCAAGCACTAACCTGCCCCACAAAAATGCGTATACGGTAAGAACCACCATCATTGTGTTGAAAAAGAACCCTACTGTAGTGTAGAAGAATGACAACATCCTAAAGAAATCTAGTTTATGACCCAACCTATAGACATCTCTGCTTAGGACTTGTTCCCCATTTCCACTTGCAACCTTTGCTTCAAACATTGATATTTGGTTCAAACCAACATCCCTTCCCTTTCCTACCTGAATGTATTCATGATGTGTGACATTACCCCCACGAAGTGTACAGTTAAAGCCTGCAAAAATGTCCTCGCTTATGTTGATCACTCTTGAGGCTTTGCTAACACCACCTCTAGTTATGAACCAAAACCTGTCAAACACATCAGGGTGGCCGTAATGCATTCGAACTTTCAGAGGGTTTGCCAAAACCCTTTGTCCCAAGGTGACAAAACTCGTTTCTTGAGCTGACATGAACCATGCAAGAGAAGAAACAAAACCAGTAAAAATGTGTTCTCTCACTCCCAAAATAGTGGGTTTCCTGATACCATAGTAGTACCTGTATTCTTCCAAGAGATTTCGTATTTTAAGTGCCTCCTCGAAGTAGTTATCCTGATTCATATCAATGGTCTGAACTGCATCCCCGCGAGTGAAGATTATGGCGTGGTTTTGATTCTCTGGCTTTCCTTCTCCTAATTTTATGGGACCTGGCAGCTTCACACGGTAAATTTCAACCTCCTTTTCCAGTTGTTGGTCATACTTAGCAAGAACGGAAAAATACTCCTTCTCACCACTCCCAGTGGGAACCTCGTCAACATAAGCAACTCGAAGGGCTTCATTGTTTTTCATCAGATACAAAATTTCTTCTGCACGTGGGTCCTTTCTTTCCTTCTGAGCTCCATATATCTGGCAAGAAATCACATATGTGAATTTCATTGATGCAGTCCCATAGTCATGGCCTTTGAATAACAACCTTGCTGAACTGTTTGATCTACTTAAACTCATAGGGGAAGGTGATGACTTCTTGGAGCTAAATCCATCTGAGCTGGCTTGATTCAGTGAAACAAGTTCACGTGTCCCTTCTCGAATCTCTTCTTCAGATGCAGAATCCAGAAATGCCAAAAGCTTGAGGCCCTTATAGTAGTACATCATTCCTCTAACAGTCCTTGATAGTGTCTGACCTCTATAGGATGCCCAAGACCTCAAATCTTCAAGTTTATCAGTCCATATATCACTTTCATTCTTCATCCCCTCCCTCCTCATCCTCTCCATAAAATTCCTCCACTCATCGTCATATATAGTCTGCAAATAGTACAGGGTTGATATCCCATCTTCGTTCCCAACTCTCAGCTGTTCTGTACTGTAAACTACTTCTTCACTATAGTAAGGTGTTAGAACACTGAAAGCCATCATTTTCTCAACCTGGGGGGCATGGGGCATGTTCATAAAAAGCGAATTAGTAAAGAAAGTAATCCTCCGCCTTGCTTCAAGATTAACTGGGACGTTTTGCATTGAATCTCTAGATGTAAGAATAGTAAGCAAGCGTCGAATCTGTCTGTAGAAGTTCTCATTGATAGTCTCAGGCAACCGAATGGCATTCTCGAAAAGTAGAACTTCAGAAGAATCTGGATTTTGTGGAGCCAAACCGTCCTCCCTAAGTTTCTCATTATTCCTTTTCTCCTTGAAAAAATCTCTGACAACAATCTCATAAAGGGCCTGAAGGGTGTTAACTATTTTGCTACAATCTATTTGTTTCTTGTTCAATAACTCCACAAATTTTATCAACTTGTTATGGAGTTGGGGAAGTGCAGTGGTTTTGAAAACTGCAGTAAATTTCCCGAGCTCGATAGAGTGGTCAATTTCTTGAAACAGAACCATCACAATAGAATGCTCTTCACTGTCAGGTTTGATAATCTGAAGAAGCAAGTGCTTGATGCTATCATAGGTTTCAATGACAGCACATCGCCTAAACTCATGCTTGCACATCTTCCTCCAGAGCCTCTTATCAGAAACATCAGATAACTCTTTAGCCTGGCTGAGCGCCAGTAGCAACTCATTGCAAAGAAGAAAACATGGCCAACGAATAACCCTTATGTTCCAAGAGTTTTTTGGCAGCTCCAGAAGCTCAACCTCTCGGTCAGATATGATATCTTCCTCCCTAAAAGACATAATTACCTCATTCCATATCAATGCAAACTTATTAGCCTCACTCTGGTTAGACTCAAGCTTCATATAAGGCTGACCAAACCCGTACCTTAGCTTCATCCTGCGAATCGCATCCCTAACTTTGCTACTCAATGTTCTCCTAGCATTCAACAACTGTTCCTCTGGCATTAGATTAAACAAAACTGCACTAGCGAAAAACTGAAACCTCAACTTCAGCTGTTGCATGCTCCGAATATCACCCAAATGTGCAAACAACCCTACACTCGCCCCAACCAAAGATGAATATATTGAATACCATATTTGAATATCCATCAGATAAATCAAAATAACGGGAAGCCACAGTAACCCGAGAGCAAACCAATTACCTTTTCGAAACAACTCATGCCACAGGTAATTGACATCCTTAAGGTTCAAAATCATCTTCGATGGAGGAACCATTGGCCTAATCTGCAAAAAGTAGCTGAAAGAAAACTTTGAGGCCAGAACCACAGCCCAGAACAAGGTGTACCGAATGTTGTCCATAAGTCCTTCACTCAATCCACGACCAACAAACGTGCTGCTTTGAAACCACCAGGACAGCACGTAAAACACCCTCCAATCCTTATTCTCGATAAAATTCCTGACCCAAGGAAGAATAAGAAGTACCAAACCCAAAATCTCCGGAATCATGAAAACAAAAACAATCTCTAGAAAATTCAACAGCCGCTTGTTTGCTTCAACAGACCAATGTCCATCACGGTGTCTTTGTTCCCATATTTTCTTATAAAAAACGAAAAACACAATGAACCATGCCGCGGCAACCACGGCTTTTAGCACCATCTTCACTCCAAGTCGAATTGTCTCCACGGAAACCAACCTGCCATGTTATAATGCATGCAAGGTACGTGGGATAGATACATGTATGTATGAATGCATGAAATGAAACAAAGGAAAGTATCGATGTTTCAGACCCAACCTCCATTGCATCACTATGTCAAGCAAAGACTGCAAAAGCCTGAGAGCAGTCCACGTGAAGAAGATGGTTAAAACCCGAACCTGCAAGTCACGATCCTCCCATGCATGCCAAGGATAGGCTTTATCCTCCCATGCAACAATCAGCGCAGCCTGAAGGAACAGAGCCAACATAACCCAAAGCCTATGGAAACTCCTAAACAAGTTCCAAAACGACCGTCGTTCCACAAACCCAACCTTCCCAACGCGCTTGTCGAAGAAACCACTCCCAGTATCAATAGGCCACTTGAGCTTCTCAAAGCAACGTTTGTCCCAGAAAAACTCGTTTATGTCATCGTAGTTTCTCCACTTGCAGTGAGGCAGGGTTCCGTTCCTACTACTCTCAACCTCGGACAGTAGGATTCCGTAAATCGGTTGCACCACGCAGTCGAGGAAGCTCTGCTCGTGAAGTGACTGTTGATGGAGGTTGTTACCGTCATCATGGTGTCGTAGGAGTTTGTTGAGGTCCATGGCCATGTGGTGGAAGATGTAGGAGAGGCATTCGGGGAGGAAGCGGAGGTTGGCGGCCTCGCCCCAGATGAGGAGGTAGAGGGAGACGTAAAGGAGTTCGCGGCGCTGGTCGGAGGGGGAGTTATTGGAGGGGTGGTGGAAGAGGTCGACGGCGGGTTTGACAGCGAGGTAGGAGCACCAGGAGGTGTAGTTACGGAGGAGTTTGGAACGGAAGGAGTGGAGGAGGGAAGCGTCGAGGGTTTCTTGGGGAGAGGAGAGGCGCATCTGGGCATTGGCCAGGTGGAGTAGGAGGTGCTCGCGCTGGTTGCGGACATTGTCGTTTTGGAAGCCAAAGAAGAGGCCTAGCCAGTCGAGGAGGTCCATATCAGGGTGCCATTGCGGGGGCAGGCGCAGGTCGCCGACAGAACGAAGGGCGGCGACGGCGGCCTGAACCTCAGGGAAGCGGAGGGAAGGGTGGTCGATGGAAGGGTTGTGGAGGGGGATGATGTTGTAGGGGTGGACGACCTGGTGGCGGTGGTGACGAGTGTTAGGCATGTGACGGTCAAGAATGAGGATCTACAACACTGAGCTGCCAGTGTCACCATTAGCGCCAAAACATCAAAAGACTGGTTAGTTAGTTAGTTAGATCCTATATTTTTCCCAAACCAAAAGGAAAAGGAAAATGTATTATTACTTCCATAATTATTTTAAATAAAAACTTTTTTTTAGTAATAAATAATATACTTAATAAATTATTAAAAATATATAATTAAAAACAAAATATAAAATTATGTACTGGTTTATACATATCAGAGGCGTGAAAATATCATCACTCTTTCTTTTTTTAATTATAAAGGTTTAATAATTTTTTGTACCTGTTACAATTATTTGTTTTCAAATTGTCCTACTAATGTTCGTAGTGTGATACACCACTGTATAAGAAGACTAATAAAAGTAATCCTTTTGCTCAAAATTCATGATAACTTGTCAGTCACTTCTCATTATTCTAACATGGTTTATCATCAATTTGATAAAAAAAAGAATTGTATATTTAATTAAGAACGTTTGTATAAAATGAAATCGAAAATGATCATAATAAAAAACCTATTAAACTTATTTCAAAAATTTGTTACTTAATTTTACTTTTTTAAATTCATATTTTGAAAACTGCCGTTACATTTTAGTTTCTCTTCAAATTTTTAATCATTTTTACTTCCTGTAAGATTATGACAAAGACTAATTTTCTAAAATAATATCTATGAAGATTAAAATAATATTCTGAATTGTAGAAACTAAAATAATTTTTTTAATTATAAGTGTTAAATAAATAGTTAAACATTTTTAAGTATCTGTCTCATTAAGAAATTGAACGGTGGTTATGTTCGATTAATGAGTCGATAAATTATTACATTAACGCCATAAATAAATATATACAGTTTGGTTGATATATTAGCACACTTTATATATTTGTAATGTAGCTTTTATATATTTATTTCTTATTTTGAATCACATTATACACTGACTAATTAGTTTTTTCTATTTTATGTTTCTCTCTCTCTCTCTCTCTTTTCCTGTTCCTTCCAATAAGCACCAAAAGTTAGGTTGACATTTGTATTTCTTTTCTATACAGTTGGTTTACACAGTGACAAAAAAACAAGAATACATGGGCATAGATGCTACAAAACAAGAGATGGAAATCAAGAGAAGAAATATTATGGAAGCTCTTTGAAGAGTTTGGGTTTAGTTTGACAAAGTTGGTCAATATTGTAGCTCAATGACTAGGGTCCAGAATTCACACCTCAAACATATATACAGCACGCACTGTGTTTGATTAAACATCGCTACAGACACAGGTATTACTTTTAACAGGTTGATTTCGAACAATTTAACTTCGTTGTGAACAAATGGCTTCCTATAATTCCATTCACTGAATCACCATTTAATCTTGTATAATAAATAATTCTGATTTCTAAAACATTATATATACCGTACCCATTACATCAAAGTTTACTATTACATGCATAATAAAACACGCAGTGATTTGAGAGTTTGAACAGAGCATTCCCAGTCCTTGACAACATTGTTTACACTGGACATGCTGTTCAAACCAAATTTGGTGCACACCATTGTTTAAACGGTATGTGCAGTACAGGTACTTTACCCTGACCATCCCCTCTGGGGATTATGGGCGTTCAACCGGTCAAGTACAGAATTAAAATCTATAGGCTGCTCAGTTTCTTGCATCCTCTGGATCGTGCTTACCACATGATCACCTCTAAATCCCATGCTCACAAATTTCTCAATCAGTTCATTGTTGGGATTGATACGATAAAACTGTGACTGGCTAGAGCTCTGAACCATATGATTATGTGGTGCAGTGTTGTGAAGGGAAGCACTGGTTGGAGGATATTCACCTTGAGTAGTATGAGAAGGTTGTGACGGATAATGTGGTCTTGCATTCTCACCATCATACACCATGAAGGAACTAGCAGGAGGATGAGTGGTGTAGATCCCACTACTTCCATACACATCACCTGGCTGTGCTGAAAAAGAGCCCTTCATGTGCTGGAGCATAGGTTGTTGTGGAACTGTTCTACCACCTCCACCGTATCCATGTGGTAGGACATCACCATGGCTGGATACTCGAGGTGGAACCCCTGAATAAGGCAATTGCATTGGCATGCTGTTCGGTGGTGTTTCTGTGGGAAGATGATTTGTAGCTTGGCTGGTAGAATAATGAGTATAAACATTTGCCACAGGGGGTCTTACTTGAGACTGAATTGAGGGTGGTTGTGGAGGTTGGATATCCACCTGCTGTGGTAACTGTTGAGGCCATTGCACTTGTTGGTGCTGTAGCTGCTGATACTGAGGTAATTGTTGCACGGGTGGGGATTGGGTTACCGGAGACGATGATGCCGATGGCGGAATTCGATAGTGTGGATCAGAGTGCAAATATTGATTCCGAGCTTGTGGATTGGAAGCGGTAGGTGGCATCAGGTAATGACGAGGTTGTTGAGTGGCTAGGCTCACATTTGGGGCTGGCACTTGATAGGAAGATGACACAGGCTGTTGCCGGAGGGCAATTTGATTAGGTAAAGCAAGAGCTAACTCTAGGTTCTGTGTGCCAGATGCGTTATCAGTTCTTCTTGGATCAATGGAAGAAGGTGAAGACCTCTCTTCATTAGACTGCGAATGGCTTGAGGATGATGATTCTTTACGAATAAGTTGAAGCTTGGCTAATTCTTTCTGAGTCTCAGCCAGCTCTTGCTTGTCTCTCAAAATTTGTACAGACCTGCGTACCTACATCAGCAACACAAGAAAATTAATACATGGCAAAATTATGTCTACTCTCAAAGTATATGCAGCCAGCCAAAAAGTGAACAACTCCATGCAACATGATAGTGATGTTAATAAAGGGCTAATCCGAGCTTAATGTTTATAACTTAGTATACTTCCACCTACCTCAACAGCATAAATTTCATGATGGTAGGAATATCAGCGAAAAAAAATGTTTTTCTACCAGTAAGTGAATCTTTTTTTTTTTTCTGTCAGCAATAAATGATTGTTAATTTAGCAACAACAACATATTAGTTTTCTAATTAACAACCTTGAAGAACAAAGTATATTAATAATTTAATATTGGAAAGAATTACAAAACAAGCAAGTTGAGTACTTCGGTGTAAAGATACATAGAAGATATTGTCCAGCTGAACGGAAAAAGAGCTTCTACTGCTGAATAAAAAATTATCCCCAGCAGGCTAGGACTTCATTTTAATGTTTACCATACAGGATGAGAACACATAGTTGAGCTACTCATCCACCAGAGAGATATTTTCTCACTCTAAGACAAAGCTATAAATCAAGCAGATCAAAAAGGAGAATCAAGCTAACTTAAAAGGACATTGCATATTCTATCAATTAAAAATGTAACTTACTTCCTGAAGGTGTTTATCAATAGAATTGAGTTTTGAATCTGCCTCTTCATGATCACTGTTTAAATCAGATCGCATTGCTCCAATCGATTTGTCAAGATTGTAACAATACAATTCCAATTTTGACAGCCTTGAACTGATTCCCTCAAGAAACTGCATAAGGATATCAGTATGTGTTTTCATACTCTTCTCAACAGTAGCAATCACATCCTGGCCCAAAGAATCTTCAGACGAACTATAGGCAGTAGCAGGAACAATGGATGTTCTTGCCATCCTTGATGCGTGAAAATCCTACGAAAAAGGGTAGAATTTCCAGATTTGAGATCCAGAACCACTCGGGAGGCATAAAAAGTACATGTGGTCCATTATGATTGCAAGTACAAAAACCCATCTAAGAAATGTTCAGTTTGAGAATGGTCAAAACTATTTAGAATAAAGCAAGCAGAACAACCCTAAAATAAAAGAAACTCAAACTACCCACAAGAACAACTCTAAACACAATTAGCCTACGATGCCACTTTGTTTTTCTCGAGGGAAAAAAGTAATGCCTGTCAATCCTCGCTGAAGAAGTTCATCTACTATTATCACACTAAAATAAGCATGTTGACATAAGTCTCCCCCCTAAACTCACCATGTCTTTCTTTTTTTCTACTTCGATCTTTGCCAATAAATTTGCATGATATAATTAAGTTTAATTGACCTAATATTGACCATTGACCACTCAAAACAATAACAAAAAGCTTTACCCCACCAACAAGGCAAACCAGATCAATAATGAGTTAAAACAAAACATGATAAAGAAAAGTCCAATGGGTACATCAAACATACAGCCAGCCATTTTTCATCAATCAATTTACCAAAACTACCAATGGATAGGATCTTTATAGCACAATACGCACAAAGCTACCCTTTCTACACTTGAACACAAATTCTTCTTTCATTCTTCTCACTGCCAACCAGTTAGCCTCGTCATTCTCGCATCGATGCCTAAAACTGTAGAGCACCTCTCCCAACTCAAACCGTATTAGAAACACAGATTCATAGGTTTATTCTCGATCAACCTATATATTTATTTTCATCGTGCTGTAATTAACCATCTCATGTATCCATGCATCTACTCAACAAAAATAAGACTTCCATTTCATTGCACCAACATACTAAAATAAAACAACCAAATTTCCATTGCAGCGGCGAGTGAAAGAAGCTTGTAAAAACCCAAAAGAAAAACAGATATAGCACCCCACCCGTGATCACAAAATAGTGCCAAAAATGAAAACTTTCCCAAAACCCTAGCCATTTGCTCATACCCAGACTCGGAATTTGCCTTTAAAGGGCGAAAAACGAAAAGTCAACAAGGAAAACCTTCATGGGTATGCTTATGTTACCTTGGCGGGATCGATGAAAATGCCGTTAGAAGAAGAATTGTTGGTATTGTCGTCCTGGTGGGAACAAAGGATGTCACCAGAAGTAAAATCAAAGCCCTTCGAGACACCGTTGGCGAGACCCGACGGTAAAGACGCCATGAACGGAGGTTAAGGCGGCGGCTGAGGTAGAGAGAGAAGGTTTGTGTGAAAGATATAGGAATCTGTGGAGCTAAGATAATGAGAGCGTGTAACGTTACTTGTCTGCTAAAAAAAGGAAGTTTCGTTTGTATTAGAAAGATTAGGTGAGAGAATAATTAAAAAAATGTGATTAATAAAGTAATGGAATTAATTATTTATATAATTTAAGAAATGTAGAGTACCATCTTTTTGACTGCTTGGTATCCCCGCAACTACATATATTAAGAGCATAATTATGATATTAGCACCAGTCAACTATTTAAAGAATTGATGACTGAGTTCAAAAAATATTTCATATCATCATGTAATAGTAATTTGTCATGGAAAAATATGAATTGAGAACTCCTGACAATGGATTTGGATTCATTGAGAATGTTGCTATCAATGGGGTGGGAAAATTGGGAAAATTGAACCAGAGTAATGGTATATATACTTACAGCATTAAGAGTCTCTATATGGTTATTTAATTACAAGTTATATATAATTACTTCAAGAATTATACTAAAATTAATCATTTCAAAATTATATCTTACTAATTGTTTGTTTATGATAAATATTAAATGTATTTTATCTTTTAAGACATTATATATTTTTCATTTTCATTGAATGGTTTTTTATATGATAGTAGAAGAATTGATAAGAAAATTATTAGAAAAGTTATATCGTTTTACCCATTAAAAACATCTAAATCTATTCTAAGCAAACCAATTTAAAACCTGGTAGAATTGGGTATATAATTTTGCAATCAAGATAGTGTCACCTGTTATAATTCCAATCTAAGTTAATCAATAAATATTTGACAAATATAAGATTGGTGATGAGAGAGATATGACTTCATTCACAGTTATTATTAAGTGGTATACATTATTGTTCAATCAATTTTTTATTCAAATTCATTACACAATCTCTAAACTCTTAATTGATTAAAACACTAGTTAAATATTTATGACTACAAAGGTTTTTTTAAAAGATGTTATTTTTTGAAATAATGTTTTCTCCAATCATTATTATAATAACTCATCTGTTAATTCATCATTAATTATTTAACCAAATATGTTAACAGGATATTGATTAGGGACATCATATTGATATCAACACATTAGTCATATCATTATTGGTTTGTGTGGCACTAAAGGTTGAATACCAATTCTTAATAATTTATTGATGTAGAGTTACTTGTAAATAATATATATATATATATATATATATATATATAAAAGTGAAAAAGATTTCATGGTTGGTTTATAATGTTTCCGACATTATCTTATCTTATATATGTAAATTATTACATAATTACTAAATAATACAAAAAATTAAAAAAAAAAAATGTTGTACATGTGCTGCATGTGTGTTGGTTGTTGGTTGTGACTTGGTTGAAAGTAAGCCAAATACAATAATTGTGAGAAGCATGCCACGTGGTGTAATATTCACACGCCACTTATGTTCTACTCTAAAGGCATTGATTAAAAATTAAAAGGGATTTTTTTATCAAAATTTATAAAAATATTTTAAAAGATTTTTTTTTTTAATTCGTTATCCCTAATATTTTTTTCTAACTAAAAAAGGTGAAACACTATATAGACCACATAGTTTTTTTTTTTTTTTTCTGAAAATGAAATAAAAACATTCTGGAAGGTGACAGATTTTTTTAGTTTTTTATTTAATCTTTACCATGATTTCTTTTTCACACAAAAATTTGAGGATAATAAGTTTTACATTTGTGTT
>Ga0123340_1001394_pt1 | contig 19966 bp, 8 predicted proteins | sample SirMexnodulemix_FD_89961 | JGI IMG/M metagenome (GOLD analysis project Ga0123340, IMG submission 89961) | Root nodule microbial communities of legume samples collected from Mexico - Siratro Mexico nodule mix | ecosystem: Host-associated > Plants > Roots > Nodule | place: Mexico: Nepantla... | reverse complement strand
TCAACATAATTATAGTTTTTTAACTTAAATATTTAATAAATTTATTAATTTTGTTTATTAATTTTGTTAATACTTATCCAAACATAACTGAATTACACAATTTTATGTTTTTTTTTTTTTTCAGTTGTTTAGTTATCCATTCAATTAATGAGTTCGTAGTTAAATTTTACCTTTCCAATGTAGTTAATTGTGAGATACTCAGGTGTGCTGTTTAAGATATATGTGTGGGTGATGGTTTAGATACTCCATAACTAGGTGTGTTAATTTGATTTGGTTTTGAAATGGATTGAGTAACAAAATTGATAAAATGAAAAGTTCACTAAACTGGTCTGGAATTTACATTTAAAAACAATTAAGTAAATATAAACGAGAGAGATTTAAAAGTTAAACAAGAACTGTAAAATACAATACATGAATGAAAACTATTCAAAATTTTAAATGGAACAAAGAATGTAACTGTGAGCAAATCTCACATGGATAACTTCACATTCAACATTACTTCAATTTCCTTTTATTCTTTTATTCTTTTAATTTTTTTATATTTATTTATCACTCATACCATATGTTTCTAAAATAATATTATTTTGAACCCTTAAAAAGAAAATTAACATTCATTTACAATTTTCACGCTTGGTTGATATTAATCATTTCCTTTCACATTCACATGCTCGAACAAATAATGCATTAAATGCTAGGCTTAATTATACTTTTCTGACATGATTTTGAAAATTAACTATAAAAATTTCCTATCATCTCCTCATAAATTATAATGCTATACTCAAATAATAACCTCATTTTTTTAATCAAAGTGGTTAAAATCCCTTGAACCAAACTTCTTAATTTCTGCCTCATTTTATTATGATTATTTTCTTAATTCTAATTTATCCTTGAAGTCAATATACATATGTATTTTTTTTTCTCAACCCCATTGTTCTCTTTTTATACCTATTGAAACTAAACTTTCAATTTTTAAAACAAGTACATATTGTTAAATGATTCAAATAACACATTGAAAGTTTAAGAAAATAGTTTACAAACTTTAAAATAATATACTAATTTTAAAGAAAATCGACACAGAACTTATATCTTAGTTGATAGTGTATGTACGATCATTTTAATATGGTCGGTACAATTAACATAATTATTTAAATAAAGTATTTTTTGTTACTCATCAAAAGAAATATAAAGTATTATTCAAAAATAAAAAAATATATTCTAAAAGTTTTTTATACTAAGAAAAATACATAAATATTGGATAACAATAGATTTTTTTGTAAAACCTATAAATAGATTTTCGTTATGGACAGATGTAACGAAACATTCACAGAAAGCTCATTTACATTCATAAGTACTTGTTTTTTCATTCTTAAAAGTTTTTAGTGCTTGAGAAACACATTGTCTCTTAGACAACTAGTAAAAGAAGTGTTTTTCATTGTATATTTTTCATATTTGTGTGAAGCTAGATTCTAGACAATGAGTTATTATATTTTATATGCATTCGGTTGAATGTAAAACCTTGTGAAAACAATTTTTGTTGTTGTATAGCCTAAAAAAGCTTTATGTAAGTTTAAAAAAACATTGTATACTCATTACTAAACTTAAGGAAAGTTTAGTAGATAGTCAAAAGACACTTTGAATACTTATATAAACCATAAGTGCTAATGAAAAATAATTGTAATTATTTGATTATTTAGTAAAATCTTTTTCAATTTTCATTTGAGAGTTGAATACAACATAAGTTAAGTTATAGAAGAACTATTATAAAACTTAAAAGTGTGTAGTATCTCTTTCTATTATTAGTCATAGTGCTTCTCTTAGCTATTTGTAAAACATTTTACAAAACATTTGTAATACTTTTATAAAACATTTAAACCCCCTTCAAATATCTATTTGGACAATTTTCAAAATTCTTCAAATGCAACGTTTTAACTATATTTAAATATTTAAATGTTTCTTTTTAGTGCTAATACCTTATTTCACCTGAGCCATATAATTACTCCCAAATTAAATATGTACACCCAATGTTGAATAATTTCACCATTCTCAAACTATTCTAGGTCACTTCTTCTTTTGACTATATATCTTTATATATCTCTCTCTAATCATTCACATATTTGTTAAGCATCTCATAACATACTACTTTTCAATTTCTCATGTCATAAACATTCAAAACATAGTACTACTTATCATAAGCAAATTAACACACAACTATCCAAAATTTAAACAAATTTCAGAAAAAACATAATAATTATAATTTCATCATTTTCCAAAAGTTTAATCAATCCAACAAAATATGTTAAGTTAACACTATTTCAAATTCTAAAAAATCTTATTTATTGATAAAATTATTTTGAGCTAAACTGGGTTAAAAAAATATATAATTTTTTTAAATTAATTACCAAAATTTTTTAATACAAAAATTCATGAGATGTATATCCATATTGATTTTTTAATTTGAGAAAAATAAGTTTAGTCCATTTAAAAGGTACACCAAACTAATGCAAACAAAAAAACTTGCACGTGGATAAAAGATATACATAAGATTGTAAAGTTTAATTGCATACTCAACACACATAAAGGTAGAATATATGACAAATTTTATTTTCATACTTGTTTTACACATGATGTTGATAATAAGTTGTAATCAATAATCAATATTATTAGAACAACCTTTAACAACATCATAAGTTCTAATCAATAATCAATATTACTAGAACAATATTTAACATAATTAGTATTTATTAATATTTTATTAACAACATACAAAAAGTTCAAGTTACCAATGAAATAAAAACAAAAATAGAAATCACAATAATAATTAGCAGCAAGATTATAGCTTAAACTAAGAAACAAAAATTAATAATGATGATATTCTAACAAGATACTTTCAAGCAATAAGATTGTAAAAGTAAGATTTAATTGCATACTCAATACTTAAAGGTAGAATATATGACAAATTTCATTTTCATACTTGTTTTACACATAATGTTGGTAATAAGTTGTAATCAATAATCAATATTATTAGAACAACCTTTAACATAATTAATATTTACTAATATTTTATTAACAACATACAAAGAATCGAGTTACCAATGAAATAAAAGTAATGAACAGAGCTCAAATTGAGAACACAAAAAATAATAATGAATTAGTTACAAGAATTAGAGACTGAAATGATATTAGTGGCAGATTATTGAAAAAAATTATAATTCAAGCTTTGATATATGACAAATTATCAGAAAATTTTCAAATTCAAGCTTTCATACAAAATCATAATCTCACTCCAACAGTTAAGTGATAATAATCTAACTTGAAATAGCTTGATTTAAGTAAGAGCTTGATTTTTTTTTATATATCTTTTTATGATTTAAAAAACATAAACAACAAAACTCAAATATGTTCATTGTTTGACATGAGTTTAATCTATAATAATTATGTAAGTGTAAAATTTTATATCTAAGAATGAAACAAAAACATGAATACAAGAATAAGAACAATACAAAACAAAGAAGAAAATATGTAAAAAGATATATTAGAAATCTTCCACTAAATACGAGTTAAATTCAAATTATTATTTAAGTGTGAAAGTTTGCATCTAGGAACAAAAGATGAATATATACATATTACTACATGAAAACGAAACAATAATAAAAAAAAAAACCTCAATTTATGAAAGAAAATAAACTTAAAATAATAATAAAAGAGATATACTTATAAAATAATATAAGATGTCACATTACTTAAAGAAGTTCTAATTTATGTGTTAAGAGGGTCATCATTTAATCTAATGATTCAATATAAGACTCAAATAATAAGATAAATTTCTCTCTTTCAAAGTACTCTATAAATTTTATAGAATTCAGTCTCTCATTCTAGACTATCAAAAGTTATTTAAAAAAAAAAAAGACAGTTATTTATAGTTTCTTGTAACCGAAATGCATATGCCAAATTCATTCTAAATGAAATAAAATTGTAAGCTAGTAACCTTATATATGTTGGTCGAAATATACGAAGATAAATGAAGGAAAATTTAAATTTCAAATTTAAAATTGAATTCCCAAAATGTATTTATTGAAAAAAAGGAGAGCATGTTTCCTACTGCTAAGTCATATATTCCATGCTCTTTTAACATTTTTGTTGCCTTCTTTTAATCCTGGACTTTTCTGGCTGTGACTTCCCTCTCGTCTTGGCTGAGAATTGAGATGACTTTATTGAGTTTAAAGGGTTTCAACTTAGTATTTGCTTCTTTTCCTTTTTATGTTCACAGCCCCGGTTTTATGGGGTTTAATAAACACAAATACAATATTACTATTTGCACTACACTTAACACATAAAAGAAAATTAACTAAATTTCCACTTTTCTAAAATGTACAATAAAAATAATACTCAAATATACAAGCATTTATATGATTAAGACTTATTTAAAATCCTCTATATCCATTAATTTATCACTAGTAAAATCTTTTGTAGTTTGTATTGAAGGATCGAATATAACTCAAGTTATCGGTGAAACAATATAATACAAAAGTGTTTACAGTCTCTTATCTCTTCTTTCTATTATTGTATGTAAAAATATTTTAAAAAACTTTTATGAACCTTTTTATAAAAATTTCGTATGATCATCTTCATGTATCTAATTGAACAATTTACAAAAATCTTTGATATAAGTTTTAATTCTATTTAAATCTTTTTTTAAAGTTAATAATTTTCTTCCACGAACCTATGATTATTTATGAATTAAATGTGTACCGCTAATGTTGAACAGTTTTACCAATCTCAAAACTTTTATATGTCATTTGAGCTTCTCTTAATTATGTATCTAATATCTCTCTAATCATCCATATAAATCTCACCGAAACTAAAAATTTCTAAATTCACATATATATTTCACATCTCATAACAAATTATTTGTCCGCTATTTCTTATTTTATGCGTTATAAAAAAGCACAATTACATTGAAAACTTATAAAACATATTTTTAATATTTTAACACTCAAGCAAATTAACACATAACTTTTAAAAAATTAAACGAATTTTATAAAACACACGAGCAACATCATAATTGTAATTTCATCATTTCCCAAAAATCAAACCAATCAAATGAATTAAATATCTTAAATTAATATAATTTCATATTTTAAAAATTTTATAAAAAAATTACTTTATAAAACTAATTATCAAAATTATTGAACAACAGGAGATGTATATCTTTTAATTTGAGCAAGACAAGTTTCGTCGTCCCTTTGAAAGGGTACACTAAACTATTGCAAACAAGAAAATTCGCACCTTGATTTCCAAGAAAAATTAAAATACATAATTTACAGCCATGACCAGTGATGATGATATTCTAACAAGCTGCTTTCAATGCAATTCCTATATCAAAGTATAATTCAATTATTTTCTCTTCCCTTCTAAACACTTTCTTTAAAGACACATTTGCTGTTATTTTAATATTTACCCTTAATTATTTACCGTGTTTAAAAATACTCCCAATTTTTTAGTAAAAATTTTATTAAAAACGAAAATAAATAATTAAATTTAGTTACATGTGTTGTAATTAGTCGAATCTTAAAAATTAATTACAGTAAGAACATGTTTTATAAAATAATAATTACATTAAAAAATAAAAGTATCATAGTAAAAATATCAATTTCTTTATTAAATTATTATTTAAAATCAAAATTAATTTTGTTGATATTAACTAAATGTTAAAACTACATATTTTAATTATATTTTTTATTTAATATTAAGTTTTAACCTTTTTTTTTCCTAAGGTGATCAGTGAAACTCAATAAGAACAAAAAAAAAAAACCCTAGGAATCTGAATCGTTAGCAACAGCTTCTTGAATCTTGATCACACACCCCAATCAATGTCTTCTTCACCAACAATGCTTTTTCTTCCAATCATGCTTCTTCTCGTGACCGCAAGCGTGAATGCGGTGGCTACACCCACCGCCACCCTAGAACGCTGCCTGAGACTGCGACTGAATCCCCCTCCTCCGCCACCACCCAATTCAGAATCCCCTCCACGATTAAATATAATTCGCATCATCTGCAAAGACTCGTTTCGCTCCGTGGGCTATTTCCTCCGCTCAACGGGGAAACTGCCACTGGATTACGTGGTGGTGCTCTGTCACATCTTCCACCACAACGAACAAACTGTGGCGGCACGTGGCGCGCACGTACCGGCCCCACGATGTTCACACGCTCCTGGCGGGTCGCACGTGTGCCACCATCCGAAAGAGCCAACACGTGGACACACCCTCCTCTTTTTCTTCTCTACTGTGACACAGATTAATAATTGGATACAGCTAGCAATAATTCATCGCTCTGATCAACAACAATAAAGTTAATTTTATTTCCTTCACCAATCTTTTCCACTTCGATTTGTCATTCTACCAATGAGTTGTGAAATCAATTATTGTTCTTGTTTTCAATGCGTAATTTTCTTTCCAGTTATTGAATCAATCAATTCATAACGTGTTCGTGCACTCATCTTTAACAGTATGCCGTTGAATTTTAATTTTTGGTTCTTGTTAACTGAGATTTGCATTCGAATGTTCTCAATCATACCTAGAATTATGCGATTTTCTGGATTTTTTTGGTTGGGGTCAGAGTGTTCCTGTGATCTAAGATATGTTGTGTGGTAAGGGTAACATGTTGATGTAACCGAACATTTACGATGTACACATAATGTAGTGTTGTTATGGTCCATTTTATACATGTGTGGGATGAAAGGGAAGCCCATGGCCCAGCCAAATTCTTTGTTTCTTCCTTGTCCTGGTAATAGCTTATTCTCATTTGGATTTTGGATTTTGGATTTGCTGGAACCTCTAAACTAATTTTTAGTTTTTATTAAATGTTATGCTAATACATTTAGTATTTTTTAGTTCTATTTTTCTTTTTGAATCCAATTTAATTCAACTTAATTTCGTCTTTTAACTGAAATTCAAACACATTTTTGGAATTTGAGATATATTTAGATTTAAATAAGTTAATGTTATTTAATTTAGGTTAGATCGTATCTGATTATATCACCTAGTGAAATAAAATTAAAGAACCACAATAAAATTAAAGAAATTTAATGAATAATTTCAAAATTATAATTATACATAGGAAGAAGTGTCAACTAGTTTAGTTTTCATTCTTAGTTTTTTATTTATTTTTCTTGTATTCTCCTTCATTTTAACTAGTTTAAGTTTTACAAGATTAAATACTATATTGGAACTGGTATTGTCAAGTATTTAATTTAAAATTTGAGATATAATTTTAACTTAAATAAATCAAGATTTTCTTTTCATTTTAGTTCGAGTTGATGGAGTCATGAAGTTGAATTAGATTATGCTTGTGGTTAATTACGTGAAGATTATGCTTAGGGTACACCTTGATAACGAGGTAGGGCAGTCTTTTGGTTGAATCCCATATGTGCATAGCATAATTATGTGAAGAACATAACATTGGTCGAGTCCCTTTATAATATTATTAAAATCCATAACAAAAATGTTTGAATATATAAATTATAATGTTATATTTAAAATACAATGATATTAAATCTTTTGTAGTTATTGACAATTTTCAAAAATATTATTTTTAGTTGATAATTAAAAATAAAATACTATACATTTAAATAAATTAATCATATAGAAAAGATCACATACTAATACACTTTTAGAAAGAGAATGGAAATTGAGAAATGTGATAATAGATAACCTTTATTTCAAGTCTTTTTTTTTCTATTTTTATTTCTTGTTATATTATTGCTTATCACTAAATTAAAAGTTATAAATGATAGTTAGGACATAACTCTTTCTATTTAAGAAGGTCTCAACTCAAGTGTCACAGTTCAATTGTGACTTTATCCATCTAACCTTTACTACAAGATGATTGATGCACTCTACAACAATCTTTTCCTCAGCAATCACTGATATTGGCTTTGATATTAATTGTTGGATTGAATAATTACTATTAGGCCAAAAATCATAAATGATAGTCAAAAAGTAATTTAATTTTTTTTGTTTAAGAGCAGCCTAAACATCACAATTGGATTATGACTTGACCTACCTAACTTGTGACACAGGACTTAATTGATACACCCTACAACAATCATACCATTTGCTCATCATAAAAGCTTGAAGTTTAAAGATTTGATTATCAAAACCTTGAATATTTAATGCTTCCAACATAATATGTTATGTTGATGATGATGCAAGTGTTCAAGATTTTGATCTTGTGTTTGATCTTGGGTTTGGGTTGTAATTTGAGGTTTAAATTTATTATAAGTGATTTCTTTGTCTTGATCTTTCTTTGAATAAATAGTTAATCATTTAGAAGTGTTTCTCCTTATTTAAATTTTAAGTTTTGTCTTAATTTGTTATACTTTGAGTTGTTGGGTTTGCAAGGAAGACTTGCTAGTTCAAATCTTTGTAAAACTTGTTTTAGGATCTTGATTAATTTGACTTATTGATGATTAATTTGACTTATTGAAAATTAATCATCTTATTGTGAAAATCTTTCATAGCTTAATTTACTTCCTCTTGAACTCAATTCATATTAGAACAATTGATATCAAAAGTTAATTCTTGAAAGATATTCAAGTTTCAAATTTGTTTTCAAGAAAATGGTTGAGAGCATGTTATCTTTGGGCAAAGATGCATTTATTAATAAACTACCTATGTTTGAAAGGTTAATTAATAGTTTTGGAAAGTGAAGATAAGATTTTTTTATTGGATGAATTGATAAAGGTATTGAAATGCTATTTTTAATGGTCCATATATTCCAATGCACAAAGTTGATGATGTTTTTTTAAAAAAAAAAAATTAGATTGATTCTATTGATGTTGAAATTATATGACACAATATGATTGTATAAACAAAGAAATTATCACATCTGACAGTTAATCTTCTCATATTTCTCAAAGTATGAGTATCAAATAAATGTATGATACATTATAAGTAACATAAAGGTAGTACAAAATGTAGATGTAAGATGGCAAGAAAACATGTTTTAAATCAAGAATGTAAACTTTTCAAAGTGCAACAAGAAGATATAATTTTATATGTGTTGAAAAGGTTTATCCATAATATAAACAATTTTATTGGGCTTGACAAAAATTTTGAGAAGGAAAAGCTTGATGTAAAAATGATAAAGTGTCTTGATAGATCTTGAGAACCAAAAGTTATTGTAATATAAATTAAATGATTTGTCCACATTTTCTTTGACAAATTGAGAGCATGAACAGGAAATTAATAAGCTTGCTAACAAAGAATTTAATAACAAAAGGAAAAAAGGAATGTTATTGAAAACACACTACAAGAAGAATCAAGTGAGTCAATGAAAGAAATGGTAATGGAAATCTACACTTGCTTGTAAAAAGTTTGGAAAAATATTGAAGAAGAGAAACAAAGACAATAATTCATTATATGAGAGGTACGACACTAAAAGATTTTATTCCAATTTTTATAATCTTACTTGATTTGATCACGGAAAATATGAAAAAGATGGAGTGTACAAAGACTAAAATGAAAAAAAAAAATGAAAAGAAAAAGGACAAATATAATACAATCAAAACACTTTTATATTATTTAAGATGAAAATATACATCATCTTCAAATGATAAATTTGTATCTTATACATAATTGTAAAATTTATTTCTTTTGATTTTAGATTAATTCTAGTTATAACCAGTTTTTAAATATAGATTTGTATGTTACATATAATTGTGAAATTTAATTATTGTGATTTTAGATTAATTCTAGTTATAACTAATTTTTAAATATATTTAATGAGATGGATGATAAGAAAAATAAGTTATTTTATTCAAATTACAAGTTAGAAGCTATGAATAATTGACTTGATAAAAGAACGAGTGAATTAGAAGAGAAATTAACAAATTCAAAATTTATCGTTAAAGTTTTATATCATTAAACAGGTTAATCCTTATGCTATGCTATCAATAAATTTTGTTTGTGAAAGAAAAGTTTATTACTAAAAGCAAAGGTGCAGCATTTTCTCTTATAGGGTTTCTCTCTCCTATTCAATGCACTCATTTCAAAATTTTTAATGTCTAACAACCACTCTCTGTCGTATTTTATACACGCTCCTCCTCCTTCTAATGGCAAAAAGTTGAAATTGAGAAAACATAGAATAAGGAAATTTCGTAATAAAAAGAAGAAAATAAGTAGGTAAAAAAAGAAGAAGAGTATTTATTACTCATTAAAAGCCTCCAAATTCATGCATCCATCCAAGTACATTTGACCTAGATAAAAAGAGGAAAACACTAACTAGGAAAGAGAAACATGACAACTTTAACAATCTAAATACCACAAACTTTTTATATCTTTTAAAATGAAAATGAGTATGATTAATATTTAAATCATCTCCACATGGAAGGAGAAAGAAAAAAAAAAAAAAAAAAATCCAACTACTTCATTATAACAAAAAAGTTATTGTATTTTCAAAACCATTAAAACAAATTACAGTTTTATTATTGCTGTAAAAAGTGGACCTATTATATTGGATTCCCTTCTTAAATTGAAATATATAATTTAATTTACGTTATTTAATACTATTAAAACTAATTTTTAACAGATTTAAATTCATTTTAATAGAAAAAATATGATAAAAAAATTTTACTTACCAAGTTATGTTACACTCACGTAATTGTATAACATTTTTTATCTACATACAAATGTTACTTTCCTTTTTCTTCGTAAAGGGTTATATGTAAAGTTTGGGAGTTTCAAACTGTTTTTACTAAATTTGTTGTTAGCTGTATAGGAAAATGTTAAAAATGTTGTCCAGCAAAAAATATGACAACACAAATGTCCAAGAAAACTCGAGGTGAATTAAGAAGGAAAAGAATAATAATAATAGTTTACAATCGCTTATTTAAACTTAATTTATATTTAAAAGAAAAAATCTTTAAAATTATGTCTAGTGAAATATTTTTACAAAATTACCTAAAAAAATTCAAATATTCTCTTAAGTTTATTTATACGTTATTAAATATACTATTAACAGATGAAAGAAGAAAATTAATAAATGTTAATAATTTTAAAAAATATTCTATTAATCTAAAGCATCGATTTAACTTATTATTCTTGCCATTTAAAAAATAAATAATCAATTTATATATATGAATAAGAAATATAATAGCTGTTTTGTAATTTAAGAGAAAATAAGAAATGCTTATTTCAAACAATTTTATTATTGATTTAAAAGGGTTTACATACCAATAAAAATTGTTTTAAGTAATTATTATAAGGTAATATTATAAATAGTAATAAAATATTTGTTCATTAAGTAATTAAAATCAATTATTAATTAAAGCAATTAAGTAACTAAAATCAATCATTAATTAAAGCAATGACTGCTGTAGTGACTAAATAACAACGGTTGTTATTTTTTTTTATAATTGATTCATAATAACCAAATTTGGTGGTATGACTAATGTTAATGACTGAAATAGTGATGGAAAACAATATTTGAGTGTGTTAGTCTAATTGAAAATTGAATTTGTGACTAAAAGTAGTAATTAAATCTGTAATTAAAATCAGTCATTAAAATAGTGATTACAAACAATGATTGATTCATTCAATGATGTTTTTTTTGTTAATTTTGAATTTAAAAAAAATATAAATATGATAATATATATATATATATATATAATTTCATCATAATAATATTAGTTTTACATAAATATTTTTTAAGATAATACAATCATTCAAAAAAATTAAGAATGTTATTATATAACTAAGTTTCAATGCAAACAAGAAGAATATAAAATCTAAGTAAAGAGAATAAAGTTCTAATTTATATTTAAAAAGATTGAAAGTTATCTTCTCTGTAAGAGATACAACATTTTGTTATTTTATTGTATTTCTTTTTTATTATTGAATATTTTATCATGAAGGTCATTCCTCTCAATCTCAATTACCACTAACTTGTTTTTAACTGACAATCTCCTCTTTCATGACCTACATAAATGAAGATATAGAATCATGATACCATGGTCTTTCAATTAATTTCGTTGGCTTAGATCCAAGCCCATACAATTGTCTTGGTTAATTCCAACAACTTTACATTAAAGTTGTAATTATCAAATGGAGATACTCATGTAATAAATGCTGATTGGGATTATTCTTCCCATGCACAGGTAAACTATACCTATAAACATCAAAATAAAAATACATAAAAGTTGTAATTCATCAAGTGGAGATACTCCTGTAATAAATGTTGGTTGGGATTATTCTTCCCATGCACCCGTAAACTATGACTAGAAAAAAGACACTAATGTTGGACAAATTAGCATACTATATTTATCTGTGACTTAGATCCACATGTTTTGATCTTTGACCCATCCATGTTTTGTCCTTCTTTTGTTGATGTGTATGATGAAACAACTTTGATCCGATAAGAGGATATCTATTCAACTTTATTTAAGATAAAGTGAACAAAAATACTAATTTAAAAATGAAAATATGCACTAGAAAAACAAAAGAAGATTCTCAACTTATATATGAATGGAATAAAGAATATTAAACCATAAATGCAAATAAAACTATGTTTACTTATGAATTTCACTAATACACCAAATCTAACACAGCATGTTGTTGTGAAACCATTTAATCAAATTGGAGCTAACTAACATTGTGTATTCAATCTAAAATCAAATGCCTAGAGGTTTCCATAATCCACATATAGACTAACTTCAAAATCTCCATGTCGTAGACATGTAAAAGTTTAACTTGAACATTAGTAAACAAACCAACAACTATTACAACATTACAATAAATCACAAAATAAAATCAAAGTACTACTTAAGTAATATAATACTCTATGGAGGATGCTATAGGATACAAATCAACAAATGAACTTAGACACTAATTTGACCAACAAATATGAAATTATGTAAGTTTTCTAAAATATGGAGTGTAATGAATCTTTTCTTGAATGCCCATATAAAGCTATCTTTCAAGAACAAGAGTAACAAGTTTGATTTGTAGAAGTGCCAAAATGTTGCTAAAATATTTTTTTGTCCTAAAAGCTTTGTAAAAAACACTTTTATGTTTATATTAGCAAATTGGAAGTATTAGGAAGTGAATCAATCATCTACTTTTGATCAATATAGAAAAATAGAGAAAATATTTTCATTCAGTTCATTTTTGTTCATCTCTTCGTTTTATAATATGATATTTATTTCATAATAAGAAGAGAGAGCCTAAACTTTGTACAATCAAAAGATGCTACCCACTCTTTGAGCGAAATTGTGATGTTTTAGATCACTTCTTAAACAAACATTTATCTTACAACTGACTACATTATCAAATAATACCTAGGTTTTAAGCCAAAAGTGACTAAGTGTTCAGAGAATAGTTGATGAGTTAGCCAAGAGTAGCTACGCCTCGAAACATACTCATACATGTTAGTTAAGAGTGATTACAAGTCGAAAGAATACTCATGTTCTAACTTGCAGCATTAATATTGTATATTGAAACTCAATATGTTGATTGATAATTAGACGTAGTTTGCATTGTCAGATGAATCAATATAAAAATCTTTAAGTATTTTCCTCCTTACTTATCTTGTTAAAAATTCAATGTTATTAAGTCTACACTAATATAGGGAGAAGAATTTTTTGAACTTAGTTTTTGGAAAGGTTTTGACAGATCATCTATCAAGTAAAAAATTATCTTCTGGTTGTCTATCATTAAAGAGTTACTCTTTTTGTTTAACCGTCCATGTAGTCTTGAGAGTTCTTCGTTATCGTTTATTACTCATTTGTGATACATAGAAGTTTAAATACTTCATAAATTTTGACTATAAGATCATGACAACCATGAAAATTATATATTTTTTTATAAAAATATATCTTTATCTCTACCACCAAAAGATTTATCAACAGGTCACTAACACTAATTTAATAATTTAACTTATTAATTTCTTATGGTCAAATTTTTAGGGAACTATTTTTTCTATTTATTTATTATTGGAAAAATTTTAGAAGTATAATTTACACATGTAATACTCTAACTTTAAATACATCAATATATCTCTTTTTATAATTATTTATATTCATATGTATTATCTTACATAACATTGGACTTATAAAATTATTCACAAATTTTTTGTTAGAGGAAATAAATTGAATATAAGATCTTCTTTGTTATTCTAAAATTGTTGTTAGGTAGTACAACATTTTCTATTCCCACATCAAATATGATCAAGCAGTCTTCATAAGATAAAAAATAAAATAAACATACTTCGAGTAACTTAAATTTTTTTAATTATAAATATATATACAAATTTATTACATAAACATCTCTCTTTATAATTTATCTTTAATTATCAAATAAAATTATTACGTTCATAATTATAAAAAAACTATCCACAATCCAATTATTTATAGGCTAATCATTGTTGATACACAAATCTTAACTTTCTAGAATTACTCTAATTCATTAAATTTAAATTATACATTTCAAAATAATAGTTGTTTTCCACATAACATTTATTTTAATAGATAAAATTAAAATTGTCTTTTCACAGTTGTATTAACCATATTGTATTAGAGACTAAGAATTGACTTATTTTAAGCATTTTTGTTCTATATGCAACCTCAATTCAATAAGTCACAAGTCTACAAATAATTATATAACTAAGCAAATTTAATAGTGGTGAAATAACTCTCTTGTAATTCCTGACCACATAATATTTTTATCTATTTGATTTAGATGATAACTGAAACAAATGTATCTCTTTTCAATAAAGAGTTTTTATAATTAATACTTCAAACTATGAACTGGTTCAACATGTCATCCTAAACATGTAACATAATTATTCACATACAAGCTTAACAATCTCATTTCAACACACACATTTCCAATTATATATATAATTCATATAACTCAAATATAACATATTATATTAAACCAGAGCAAATTCGTTATACAAAATAAATTCATTACTTTCGAGTTAAGATTCATGGACAAATTCTCATTCTTGACTAATTATGAAGAACTGACAAAACAACAAATTCAACAATATTACATAAACAACACAATAGTTGTAAATTCAACATTTTTTAAATTTTCAATTAATCAAAATATTCAATAAACAATATAAATAATATCACAACATTAATTTAAAACAGTTTATCGAGATTGGATATATCCTCACATTCAATCTAACATAGAGTTTAATATGCACAAAATAAACACACATAGTTAAGTTATTAAAGTTACACTCTCTTGATGTTATTTATTTTTCATTTAACTTGGGGCTAAAAAATTCAAATACAAGATTTAAAACAAGGTTAAAACAACACAAAAATATTTGTTTCCCATTGTACAATACTTAATCAAATTAAGAGCGGAACACAAATCATCACAATTTCAAAACTTTAGAAAAACCTTATTTTTTTTTTCCAAATGTCTTTCCACTTATAGATTTTATTTAGTCATCACAAAATTCCTGCTACTAATATTTCTCATAATATTTTCTTAATCAAAATTAATATAAATACGAGACAAAAAATTAATGATTCTAATGTTAATAACATTTAACAACTATTCTATAATTAGAATCAAGTTCATTTATAATTTAAAATAGTTTTTCTTACTTGATAGTTTCGTAAGAATAATAAGGAGTTGAAGTACATCAAAATTTCTAAAGACCTAATAAAATATTGCCAAAATAACCAAAATACAAATCCAAGGAGGATTTAGTTGAGAAAATAACGTTTTTCAAATAATAAGATTAGTGAAACTTCAAAACACCTATAAATAAAGTATATAATTAAGCATAGGGAGATTTTAGAGAAAAAAAAAACTTTAAATCAAAATCTGATTAGTTAGAAATTGTTATTATTGGTCACTTTCCAGTTGGTATAAGATTTGTTTGTATAAAAAATGATAAACAACTTTATAATTGAAGAGAAAAGGATGAGGTAAAGTTTAAAGGGAGAAAGATAATAAGGAAATTGAAGATAGAATAAGAAAAAAAAAAAAAGTATAGAGATTGGTTCAATAAAGATATGTTCAAAATTGTTTAATTGAACAAGATCATCTACATTTATTATTCATGGTCGTCTAAAGAAAATTGTCTCATATACCTATCTAACAAAGATTGTCTGATACATTAAGAAAAATATAGTATTTTATATTCATCTCTTAGAAATCATCTTATATAACCAAGTGCATTTTATAACTGTGTAAATCATTTTTTTAAGCATAAAATATATGTATCTTATATTATGTTTTTCTTGTATGAGACGTGATTCACAAAAATTTTGTTATAATTGTTTTCAATAAATAAGAACCTAGTATAAAATAAATATTTGATCTATTAAATGATGAAAATTATTACGTAAGAAAATATTAACTTTTTGAAAAAAAAAATCATCAAAGTTTTTTCTAATAAATTTGTTTGGAATTTATTAACATTTTAATGGTTATCTTCTCGATGATTATTATTATTATTTCTTATTATCATTTTTTAATTTATTGTTGTGCTTGGTTTGAATGTGTTAGTGAACTGACCTTGGTCCTTTGAAAAAGTAAAAGAGGTTACGTTTATGGATCCAACACATAGGATAAAGAGAAAAATAAGTAAAATAAAACTCATACAATACAACTATTTTATTAAAACAAAAATTTATTATAACATTTTTCTGCTTTTACGTTTTGAAGAATCACTTTGCTGGATTTACATCTGTGTGAAACTGAAGAAAGAAACATTAAGATAAATGGAGAAGGGGTAGTGATATTTTGAGTCTTTGCATCAATCAGCCTCATGAAAAACATCAATGCATACACATGTCAGTCACGCAAGGCCTCGTTTCTTGGCAAAAGTAAAAAGTCCCTTCTTTACCTTACCGCGATCAATGCAACTCTGAGCACACACCCCATTCTATACCATAGCCTTACTTTTGTGCTACACCAAAGCTCTGCAACACGTTAAAATAAATGCATTATTAGGAACCCTTTTGCTACAAATAAAAATGACCAAGCCACGCAGATAGGTAGACACTTAACTTGGGTTGATTTGATTTAATTCTGTGTCGGAATACGACCCTTCGATTGATCAGTCCTATTTTAATTCATTTTATTGCTTCGTCTTAGTACCTTGCATGGTTGTATGTTTGCATGTGACAGCCTAAACATGGCATAGTGGAAACAGAACAATCAAAAATATTGTTGCCCCAGCAGGTGGGGCCCAGACTCCGAACCTTGAGGCTTCGGATACTGAGATTGAAGACAATTGGAGGCTTTGATGGACTTTGGTTACCCTAAACGAGGTTCTTGGTTGAAAAATTCCCAACAAAGATTCTTCTTAATTCAATTAAATAAAAGGTGTTCTAATGTACATTATCCTAAGAAGAATTAAGGGTTAAGTAACATGTTATGTTATATTATGGTATGGTATTTTTTATGTATTGGGAAAAGATAGAGAGCAAAGGAAAGGAAGTGTGGTTTGAAAGAGGACACACATTCATTCCTGTGGTGAGGACCCATTGGTCCAAAAAAGGGTTTTGAGTTTTTGTGCTTGCTTGGGAGGAAATCATGGTGATGGACATGGAGAAGCAGGCCTGAGTTTGACATGAACATGGGACAACCTGTTGTTGCTCCATGAAATGATTTAACTAATTGATACTCTCTACTTTTTTGTTTTTTTACTCAACCCTTCTTCCCCTTTAATTTCCTCCCCCACTCATTCCTTCTCTGCTCCACTGGTCTCCACCCAAACAAATAATTAACCATCACCCCCCATTATAAAATTCATTTGATCATCAACCCAACACACCATGCAAATCTTCTTCATGCTCTACTTTTCTAATGGATCACTTTCAGTTTTCAAATTTGAGATCATATTGCTTTCCTCTTAATTAATTAATTTTTCTGAGTTTTATTTTCACTCATGTAAATATTTAATTTTATTCAATGTAAAAAATATTTTCTATTCTCTTGCAGTTACTGATTATTTAAGAGTTAGTTTTTGAATTCACAGTCAACTTATACAAAAAAAAGTTTTGTTTAACTTTACAAGGGTGAACAAATTCATGGAATATGATAGCTTGTGATGAATGAAACTACTTTGCCATGCCAATGCATAAATCATTTTTTTTTCTTCAGTTTTTTTTTTTTTTAATAATCATTGCTTTGTATGTGTTAATAGTATGCTTGCACAAATAATACCACAAAACCACCAAATTAAGTTCCAAATGCTAATATAATTTAAAAGTTAAAAAAATAATTATTGGATTAATTCCAGTTGAAAAAAATAAGTAAAATAAAAAGCTAATTGTTAGGTTCAAATTTTTCATTGTTAATAAATTTAAAAAAAAAAGTTCTTTTCCATTCAAAGTATTACATACTTTATTTCAGCTATTCATAAGATGTCTTATTACAGATTTTTTTTTTTTTTTTATCTTATTTTTTTAGTATTATGTAACATTTTTTGTGTGTTTAATACTTTGGGGGCCTTATAAGCTACATGTGTACTTTGGACCCTCTCTGGCGCCAATGATCTAACCACTTTGATTGTTATAAATAACGACAATGTATGTATTAAGTGACTGACTGTGATGGTACTACTCACAACAACAAACATTAAAGAATAACCACTTGACTATGTGTGATGGCAAGGACACATTTCATGAATTTTTTTTATTGACAAAAATACTATTTTAATATCCATGAACATGAATTTCTTAAAATTAAAGAGTTGTTTGTGTACTCAAAAATATTTTCATGCTATCTAATTATTTAAAATTAATTTTTTATTAAAGACCAAAATTTTCAAGATTCTCAAAAAGCAATTATAGTCTAAAACAATTTAATAATTCTTTCTTTAAATATTAGAAGTCAATTTATGTTTATTTCCAATTAGAAAAATAAGTTTTTGAATTTATGAAAAGGTGTTTTCAATAGTTTTGGAATATAACTAAATTGATGATCATTTCCAGTTTTTGATTGTTTAAAAACGGTAACAAACAAAAAAATAATTTTCTTTAAAAGAATTTAAAGTAACAAATGTACATAACTAACTCTTACTAAAGGAGGAAAATCAAATTGTAGTAAGTTAACAAACAACTCAGATAAGCATTTTATAATGAGTTAATATATTAAATAAAAAGTATATATATATAGAAAATGGTTATAGTTTTAGTGTGGTGGAAAAATAAAATGGTTGGAAATGGAAATAGACCACAAGTGAGAGAGAAAAAACACCAGGCCGAAAGGACAACACGTGGAACTGTATAAGGGACAACTAATTAATGGATAGATAGGAATGGGAATAAGAGGAATAGGAATAATAATATACACTGTTATTTTCCCCCCCAAACAAATCAAAAACTAATTATTTACCACCAAAAAATAATAATAAAAAAATGAATAAATGAATAAATAAATAAATAAAAACCCTGCGAGTGAGTGAGGTCAGGTTCATTTCACACCAAAAAGGTGAAGGTGAATGTGAGAATCGAAGCCAGTGAGTGAGTGAGTGAGTTTTTCGAAGGAAGAAGAAGAAGAAGATGGGTGGCGTGACTTCTTCAATGGCGGCGAAGTTGGCGTTCTTCCCTCCGAGTCCGCCGTCGTACAGGCTCGTCAAGGAGGAGGCCACGGGGCTGCTGCTCATGGACCCTTTCCCGCACCGCGAGAACGTCGAGGTTCTCCGCTTCCCCAACCGCCGCGGCACGGAGATCGTCGCTGTCTACGTTCGGCATCCCAACGCCAAGTCCACCGTCCTTTACTCCCACGGCAATGCCGCCGATATTGGTCAGATGTACGAGCTCTTCGTCGAGTTGAGCATCCACCTCCGCGTCAATCTCCTCGGGTATTTACTTCACGCTTTCTAGTTCTCTCTCTCTTTCTCTCTCTTGGGTTTGGGATTCTTGATTCGGTTCTGGTCGTTGATGTTGATGGGCTTGTTGTTCATTGGTCAAATATGATGTGTTAACTGAATC
>Ga0123340_1001390_pt1 | contig 19981 bp, 5 predicted proteins | sample SirMexnodulemix_FD_89961 | JGI IMG/M metagenome (GOLD analysis project Ga0123340, IMG submission 89961) | Root nodule microbial communities of legume samples collected from Mexico - Siratro Mexico nodule mix | ecosystem: Host-associated > Plants > Roots > Nodule | place: Mexico: Nepantla... | reverse complement strand
TTTTTATATTTTATAATAGTTTAATAAAAAAACTTGTCTAAACAAATTCATAGAGAAATGAATGAAAATTAGTTTAATTAATAAGAATAAAAAGACTTAAAATGAATGAAGTCCCTCTAATAATATTAAATACTAAAGAGATTTAACATTACGAGTTATAAATAAAGAACATGACACAACTTTCAATTTAAGATTTTAAGGTTAAGGTAAGATTTATTTTTATTTTTATTTTTTATATATATTGTTTAGCCTTTTTATTTCTATTTAATATGTGACTTTCAATTTAGACTTAAATTCTTAACATGATAAAATATTTTGAAATTCCTAACATGGTAACATAGATTAGTGATAGAAAATTGTTTTAATCTATTCCGTAATTGAGTTTATATCTTAGAAATGTAATTAAAGGTTGAAGAAACTAGATTTTTGGTCTTAGAAACCCTCTTTGTTGGAAGAAAACCGATGACACGAGGTCATTCATTCCACTCTAGTGGTGGAGGACCCACTTGTTGTAGAAGGAGAAGTAAGAAAAGGGAATAGAAGGAAGAAGAGAATTAAATAATGAGATGAGAAACCGTGAGTAATGGAGTCATTAAAGAGAGGTATGTGATGTTGTTATGGCAATATAAGACACAAAGGGGGAGAGTGGCATGACTTGTGTTGTGTTCAGTGACATAGATCCAAGGGTGGGTCCTCCCCTCTTTAAATACCACTCTTGTTGGTTGCAGGGTATGTCCCAGTCCCATGTACAAGAATATCACTTCCTAGTAAGACTTTTACTCTAGTGAGTTCACTTCACACCAACAAAATTTAAAGGGAAAGAAAAATGAAAGTCTAAGTTCAACATGTTGTGGCGTGACGGTCACTTTGGAAAGAAAAAAAGCAGCATATTTTTAGGTTCAATCGCTCTGTGACACTGTTTTGACTGTTTCGAAGGCAAGTGAGGTCGGTTTTGTAACCTTGCATCTGCACCTCCCCTTTCCCAAGGGAGTATTTGTTTCCTTGTGAATATTGTTGTGGCCAAATCGAAGAGTTCTCACGCCGAAGGAAAAATAAATATAGTGAAATATCATATTCATATTTAGCTTATACGTTTTAAGGGTGAAAAGAAATCCAAAATGTGAAATTTAAACTATAATTATTTAAATTCATATTACTCTAAATCTATTCAAATATTTTTTTTTATCTCAAATTCAAATCTATATTTTTAGATTTTAAGTTGAATTCATTTAATTGGATTTTGATATATAGATACATTTATCTCACATTCACATCTACATTTTCAGATTTTAAGTTTAATACGTTTAATTGGATTTTGATTCCATAATTTTTTAGATTTTGAAAATTCAAAATCATGGTGCATCTAGGTTATTAATATTAGGTCGACTAAAATCAAATAAGATGGTATTGGGCCGGGCCAATGCAAAGTTGGGTTAGGTCAAGCCAAGTTGACTCGAGCTTAAATTGAGTTGAATTAACTTGGATCTAGGCGGAGCTGAGTCGGGATAAGTCCATATTTAATCGATTTAGGATAAGTCCTCGTTCATTTAAGTTGGAGTTGACTCATGTTCAATTGAGTTGGGTTAAGCCTAGGCTGGTCCTAGTTCAATCAAGCCTAGGTTGATCCTATTCCGATCAAGATCAACTCAGGCCTAGCCGAATAAGACCAAGTCAAGTTAAGCTTAAGTCAAGCTGAGTCAACCTAGGTTTGGTTGAGTCAAGTTAACTGAGCCCAAATTGAGCTAATTTGACAGGGGTCAGGTTATGCCGAGTTAGCTCGAGCTAAGGTCGAGCCGAGCTAGTAGATCCCGGTTGAGTCAAGCCGACTCGAACCTAGGTTGATATAAGTTGACCCAGGCTTAGGTCAAGTTAAGTCAACCTATACCCGGGTAGAGTTAAGTAAAGGTGGGACTACATTCAGTTGGGCCCACATTCACCTGAGTTGGGCCCATATTGAGTAAAGTACGATTGGGTTTAGGTTGGGTTAGGCCCATGTGGAATCTAGACAGATCGGGTAAGGTCTAACGAAGTCGAGTTGGGATGTGTTGGACTAAAACAACGGGGCCATGTTAAACTGAGTTGGTTCAATCTAACATCAGGTTGAGGCAATCGACTTGAGTGTTATTTAACCTGAGTTGGGTCGGGCCCACATTTGACTAAGTTGGACTAGGCCCAAGTTATTGGGCCCAGGTCGGACTAGGCTGAGTTCGACAGGTCTAGGTTAAGTAAGGCCTAGGTGAGATTGAGATGGACTGGGCTAGGTAAGGCCAAGTCGAGTTGGGACGACTACATCATGCCTACATCAAGTTAAGGCCATGTCAAGCTAAGTTGGGTCAATCCCACGTTACGTCAAGCCAAGTTGGCCAAGCTTACTTGCAATTGAGTCATCCTTTCCCCATATTAAACTAAGTTGTGTTGGTCGTAGGTTGAGCCAAGTATGATTGAGATTAGGTCAAGTTAGGCTTAGAACGAGTTAGGTCAAGTCAGGCTTAGATCGACCTAAGTCCAGTTGGGTGTAGGTCGAGTCGGAGTCAAGTGTGATTGAGACAAACCAAGCCAGGTTGGAGCAAGTCAAGTTGGATCCATGTTCAGTTGATACATCAAGTCATCGGGTTGAAACCATGTCAAGTTGAGTTGGGTTGATTTTATGTCAGGTTGATTAGTTTGATTTCACATCAAATTTAATCTTATTGACAAAGTGAATTTAATCTAGATTTAATATCCAATTTAAATGGGATTTGAAAAAACTAGATTAATTTGATATAGTTAAAGTGAATTTAGATTGGATTATGAAAAATCAAATCTATGTTCACCCCTTATATTTAAAAATTTTGTTGATTGGCATGCTTAATGTAAGGTTTACAACAACCTAAGAATCCTTTTCATAATAGACAAGTGCACTAGATTGAAGCTGGCCCCCAATCCAACAAAGCTTTCCTCACAGGTGATTCACCTATGATTACTATAATAATAAAACTCCCAGGATCTTTAAACTGGAGGGGGAAAGGACTTTTGTATAATTGCACTACAACTAACCTCCAACTCAATAGTATCTTTCTCAATGAACTTCCTCTTCTTTGTGAATACATCCTTCATAACTTGGCATACATAGAAATTTTTCTCTAAAGCCTCTATAAAAGGTATAGTGATATGCAACTGCTTAAAAACCTCTTAGAATTTAGAAAATTACCTTTCTGTGTCTTGTTTCAAGGGCATAAAGGGATAAGGAAGCTTCTTCTCCAATGGAGTTCTCAATTCCTCTCTCTATTTTATTTTTTCTCATTTTCTTTATTTTTATCATTTTTATTTTATTTTATCTCTTCAATCACATTTTCCTCACTCAATTTTTCTTTTTCTTCTTCATGAACAAACTCACTCTCACCACACTCAATTTTTTCTCCATCGCTCAACCTAAACTCTTTCCCACTTCTTGTGATAATAACTTTGGATTGCTAATTGGGATTCACATGAGTATATGCAGAAAATGGTCCTTTCGACTGGTCTACTATTTGTTTGCTAATTGGCCCACCTAAACCTCTAATTTCTTCAAAGTTGCATCAATATTTTTCTAATTCTGGATAGACAATTGCATGAATTTTTATAAGCTTTCTACAAGTTTGTTCACTCACTCATTCAATGGTGGGTACAGGTGGTGGGATGCACTACCTGAAGCTCTACCTTGCTTTCCAGCAAAATTAGCATTCTGTCTCCATCCTTGACTGAAAGAATTGGGAAAAGAGACGTTGGAGAATTGCTGGCGTCCCTTGGTTCCCCATATAATTTACGTCTGCAATTTGGAAACTGTTAGGAACTTGGCAACAACCATTAGTGTGATTGCCTCTACAAAAGTTACACCTCAGAATTGGTTGGATTGGAATTGATGAAACTTGTATTGTCTATAACTGTGATGAGTCATTATTTTTCCTTATTTACTTGTCTTTTCGTACCTATTTTAATTAGTGATTTGTGTTTAACTGTCAATTATTTTCTCAATTTTACTGTTTGGGCTTCATTTACCAGAAATTCATAATTTCATTTAATTCGAATTTTCTGAGCTAATTTTATTATTATTTTCAGGGCAGAGTTGAAAGTTTATTGGGTTTGGAAATTAATTCTGGAACTGAAGAGGGGTTACCACATTATCAGTTTTTATTTTCAGTTTTTATTTATTGGACCAAAAGTGAAAGATTTGGGCCCATTAAGTTTAGTGTTCAGGATTGACCTAGGTCTAACGGCCTATTAAAGGAGGTGAAGCCAAAGAAGTTAGGGACGTTCTGACTCTCGGCTTTTAGGAGTCAATTCGTTCTCTCTCTGGAAAAACTGGTTATGTATTTATTTTCTCTGCAATTTAATTTCGTTTATGTTTAATTTAATTTCGTTTCTATTTAATTTAATTTCATTCCTATTTAATTTCGTTTTGCATTTAATTTTCGTCTGCATTTAATCTCCATTTTATTTCTTTGAATTTAATGGAAGGCTAATTTATAAGGTTATCCTTTTGATTCAGATTGCAAAGAAGCTTTGAGGTTGCTGTTATGTTATTTTTGCTCTCTTCATCTCGTAACTCTTCATCAATTTATTTATGTGCTTAATGCTTTTACTGGTTCATGCTTAATGTTTCATTTAATATGAATTTCGTGTCTCTGTTCATGCTTATTGGATTGAGTCATGGGTTACTGGGATGGAATAAATGATGTATGTGAATGCTTAATTTGTATAAGGAAAACTTGTGTTAAGTTTCGCTTAGTTAATTAATTCAGGTTGGAATTAGGGTTGAATACGTTGAGCTTGAATTTTTGTATCCTGTGATAAGCGAATTGCAATATAATAAGAAGGTAATTTAAATTTCGGTTAAGAAAATTTAATTCGGTTATTGTTTATTTTTATTAAATCTAGTTATTTCACAACAAACCTCCCATTTTCTCTTTGTGTGTTTAATCCTTTGACATGAACTAGGTCCTTGGGAGACAACCTAGGAGTCACTTCCTAGTACTATATTTAATTGTATTTATTTGATTGGATACGACCTCGATCAAACTGCTTAGGTAGCTTAGCCATCTATTGATTAAGAGCTTCAATCTATTGAGATAGAAGTTTGTGCGGAGCCAAAAGAGCATCTTATGAGTTCAACTTCAACAATCCCTTCTTTTGTGCAGGTGTCCTTCCATGATGGTCCATTATCATATTTTTGCTAATGATGACAAGTGCACCAGTCACAAATATAAAAATTAATAAATATATCGTTCACTCCCAGGGACTTGTGCAAGAAACGATAATAAATACAATTATAACAAAATTAGACTACAAATAATTCCAAAGTTTGAACTTTTATGTGAAAAAATAAAATTAAAAAAATTGAAATATGTTTTTGTATTTTTAATAAGCACTTGGAATGTGGAAAAAGAATGGAAAGGATATGGAATGCAATTGCTCGGATTAAACTTATTAAACTTCACTCTCATGCATAAAACCAATTACCTTCTTTTCAAACAAATGTCAATGTTAACCCACAATAATACTCAAATCCTAATTCCTCACATGAATGTGCCTAAGATTATCTTAACCGTCAATTTTTTGATCAATTATATAAACGAATCTTGCTTTTCCCACAAGGGTCTGAAGACAAGAAACGAAATCTTTCCCTATTCCTAAACATAAGCTTTCATATGATATTTTGATTCAAATCTAAATTACAAAAGATATTTTCCAATATCCTAAGAACCAATGTCAAGTCCCGAATCAACATGACAAGTCACCAACATAGAAATAAAATACTAACATATTGAAACAAAATCATTTATGATAAGACATAAATAAAACCAATATTGATTTTATGAGAATTCAAATAGTTACATCTAATCCCAAAAAAACAAAAAGATGAACAATAGAATATGGATATATAAAGAAGAGAAAAGGAAAACCCTCCAAACCATAGTCGTCATTCCAAGACTACATTTTTATGACTCCCAAAATCCAGATGGAGTGGAAAGTGTATAACCCTAATGCATAAAATCTTTTAAATAGATTCTAATTTGCGACATTCGTACCCAACCTAGGTTAGTTGCGCCAGGTGTGTCTTGATTCTGTTACAAGTCCAAGATTTGAAGCCCAACCTGCGTTGGGCATGTGTTTCCTACACTGGTATGATTTTCACCGCACTCAAGTTCTAGCATCGGATGCACCTCCTTCTTTTCTCGATCCAATGCTTTTCTATTCAAAATAATAGGAATTTATAATAAATTCAATTAACAAAAACTAACTAAAATTAAGAATTTGACAATTTTTAAGCTTGGAAAAAAAATGATTTTTTCATTAAAAAATAGTAAAAAAATATTATACAAATTAACTCTATCAAATTTCTGCAAACTTAGAATGTTGCTTGTCCTCAAGTAAAGTTCACTTGGCACAAATAGACAAATACTTAACAATGGTTTATCAACTCAGAAGGAAGTTCGAATAATCACTTTAGATGTCAATCATGTATGTTATCTCTAATAAAGCTTAAAAATGATTTATTTCCTAACCAAGACTAAGTTATGGTGCTCTCAATCCAATTGTACAAGGAAAATACATGCAACCTTTTCAATATAAATTAATCATGGCAAAATGTTTCCATAGTCAACTCAAGGCACCATTCCTCACTAGAGAAAGTGCATCAATTGAGCACACTCGTGTCTTAGGGTATGATTTTCTCTCTTTCACCATTAATTCCACACAATTTAACTTTGCTTTTTTTATTTCAAGAGCCAAAAGGATTCAAAAACACGCAACATCACAAGGACTTTTATTGGGTTATAACGTGGTTGGGCTAAAAATTGGTTTTTCTAAATAATAAAAACACTGTAAGCAAAGAGAGCAATTAGATCAACTCATCAATTCAACACATTTTACCCTCTTGTATATGTAATCTAGACTTAATCCAAAATTAACTTTTCCTCACATTATTTTATTTTTGAAAACATTTTTTTTCTTTTTTTCTTTTATATACAATATGAACCACAACCTTGAAATACTTTTATACTCTTCATGTAATACTTTTAATTTTTTCTAAACTTGAGTCACACTAAGGACCATGATCTCCTTACTCTCTCTACTTATCGCAAGGCATTCAATATTAGAACTTTAAATAAATGTTCAAGGATGAATAAAAGTTTCTTTCAAAGGTCAAAATGGTGCACAAAGGTTTTATTCATGAAAAAACAAGGTTGGCTATTTGGCTCGAAGTAAAAACAAAAAGGACCTTCATCACATGTAAGCATGCAAATAAAACAATTAGCATAAAAACTCAAGCAAAGTTAGTTATGAGTAAAAAGTAACAAGACACAATGAATTTAAACTTTGAATCCTAAAATCTCACCTGGGTACTGTTAATACCAAAACTTGTCATATAATATGCCACAATTATTAATTAAAAATAAAATATGAATGCATTTTTAATCACAAAAACACAAAAGTAACCACAAACTTAAACTCAACAAGAAAACACTGTTAATTCACAATTATTAAAAGAGAGCAACACAATAAATTCTCATGAGGAAGAAATTCTCATTAGCCAAGTTACACAATTTATTATCAAAGTAAAATAAAAATTGAAATTTAAAGAACAAAAAAAAAAAATAAACAATAAAAACTAAAATCAAAAGAAAAAAAACAAAAACTAAAATTTAAATAACAAAAATTGAGAAAATAAACACTGCAAATTAAAATGTAAATATTAAAAAAAAACAAAATAAAACTAAAATAACAACTAAAATTTAAAAATAAAAATTTAAAAGAAAAAATTCCCTCCCCAAGCCGTGTTTGCATTTTTCATTGCACACGAATTTCCCTATATATACATATGAACTTGAATTACTTACCTAGCATTCTAAGAAAGTTAAATCTTCAATTGATTAACCCCGAATCTTGACTCTGACTACATAAGCATTTCAAAATCCTATAGATATACAAAATCCTATAGACATAGGAGATTAAAAAAAAATGATTTGTTTTATCCTCATTTAAGAAAAAAAGTTTCATTTTATCAATTTATACCAATTTAAAAAGTATCATAACCTATTAAATTATAAATGATTAACAAAATCGTTTATGAAAAGAATATCCAAATACCAAATCTGACCTCTATGAAACCTCTGCAAAGTCAAAGAAATTCTTGGAAAAATCAAAGAAAGAAGATCTTCTTTTGTAAAAAAATATTCCAATAATTTTTTCTAAACATAATTTTTTCTAAAAAGTGCACACAGTACTTTTGTGCTTATGTGCCAAAGTTTTTATACAAGAAAATAGAAATATATATATTATTAGATAAAAAGTCAAACAAAATCTTAAAAGAAAAAATAGAAAAATAAAATAAAAATTTAAATTTAAATAACAAACTAGAAAATAAAATAAAATTTAGAAGTTGAAAAAAAACTATAAAATAAAATAAAAACTAAAATTTAAATAACAAGATAAAAACTAATATTTAAAAACCAAAATTTTAAAGATAAGATAAAATCCTACAAAGGTTTACTCTATGTCAGATACTAATTATTATAGATTATGATCTTCTTTTTTTGCATCATCAACATTCACATTCTCAAGAGGCTCATTACCTATGCAAATTGGCTTGGACCCCAAGCCAAAAATTTCATTTTCTTTTTTATGGTGTCGATCTTCATAAATGTTGCATGGAGCGTGACCGTTCGTTGGACTCCATTCACCTTGAGTTGGGTGCTATTTAGACAATTAATCATGTCTTTATTCTAGTTGAATCTCTGTGTTGCCTCCCGAGAAGCACTTGTTTAATGTCTCAAGCCTGATAAATGATCTAGTCTTGGTGGATGATACCACACAAATGCAAAGACTAGAACAACAAATTAGTCTAAATTTTTTTATATAATTTTTTAAACTAAAAAATAAGAATAACTAAATAAAATCTAAAAAAAATCAAAACTTTAACAAATCTGCACTCCATATTTACAGAGGCAATATGTTCTTTTGTGCCAAAGATTGCACTCCGTTCCTAGTAGTTGCAAATCTCCAGTTGACTGAGTTTAGTTTTGAAAGCTGAATGTATTTCTTGCTATCATTCAACCCTTAAAATCATGTTTTAGCAGCAAAAGTCTATAATACAAGCATTAAGAATAAAACTAAACCAGATAAGAACAATGTTAGAATCATTATAGAGATTTCTCTACCGTAAAGAATTATAGCACAAAACTCAATAATTATATATAGAAAGAAGAAAGTATAAAAGAGTTAGAAAATAAAAAATAAAAACAAAACCTTTTAAGTCTAAAAAAATTATAAATGAAAAATCACCATATACTGGAACACAAGTCTCTAGCAATTGTACCAAAAACTTGTTAGCATATTTTTGCTAATGATGACAAATGCACTAGTCGCAAATATAACAAGTAATAAATATATTATTCTCTACTAAGGGACTTGTGCAATATACGATAATAAATACAATTATAACAAAATTAGACTACAAATATTCCAAAGTTCGGATTTTTATGCAAAAAAATAAAATTAAAATAATTGAGATATATTTTTGTATTTTTAATGAACACTTGGAATGTGGAGAAAGAATGTCAAGGATTTGGAATGCAACTGCTAGGATTAAACTTATCAAACCTTACTCTCGCATAAAATCAATTACATTCTTTTCAAACAAATGTCAATGTCAACCCACAATAATACTCAAACCCAAATTCCTCAACAAAATAAGCCTAAGATTATCTCTTGATCGTCAATTACTTGATCAATTATATAAATGAATCTTTCCATTGTCACGAGGGTCTGAAGAAAACAAATGAATCTTACTCTATTCCAAAACACAAGCTTTCATCTGGTATTTTCATTCATATTCAAATTACAAAATATATTTCCTAATATCTTAAGAATCAATGATCGAGTCACAAATCAACACGACATGTCATGAGCATAGAAACAAAATTCTAGCATATTAAGTAAAATCATTTATGATAAGACATAAATAAAAGCAACATCGATTACATGAGAATTCAAATGGTTACATCTAATCCTAACAAAGATTAACAATGGAGGAAGATGGATATATAAAGAAGAGAAAAAATAAAAAACCTCAAAACTTAGTCGTCATCCCAAGACTACATTTTTATAGCTCCTAAACTCTAGATGGAGTGCAAAGTGTCTAACCCTAATGCAAAAAATCCTTTAAATAGATTCTAATATGTGATGTCCGTGCGTTGTTGGAAATCTTGCAGATTTTGTCTTTGATGAAGTCAAGAGAAATCAAGAACAGTCAAAAAGAAGTTGAAGGCTTTGTCTTAGCTTTTAGTGTGTGTGTTGATGGAATCACGTGCAAAGGTTCATATATCGGTGGTTGATTCAAGATGTCTTAAGAAATTTATTTGAAACTGTTTTTGAAAAATAAAATAAGGATAAAATTCTGTTATGGAAAGTTAATCAATTTAACTAAATTTTCAATCGATTAATTTCTACTAATTAACTGTTTTAATGTGTAACAGTTTTTGAAACAATTTTAAATACACGTTTTTCATATAGATACAAATATAGAATATAGAGAGAAAAGGAACTTTGAAAATCTATTGCTTTACAATTTAAGAAGAGTAAAAATTGCTTTCAAGAGTGAAAAGTGAATCTTGAAACTAAGAAATCTTCAAGAAGGTGTTCTTGGTATACTTTCACTGGTCTATGAGAGCTTTGCACTAGTTTACATCATCTTTAAGAATAGGGAAGTCTTTTGCAATTGATTATTGAGCTTGTTTTGTCTCAAATATCTTCTAGGGGTGATTTTATGTATAATTTCTCAATTAGTTGAATTTTGAATTGCTATAAGGGGTTATAGCTTTGCTGCAATGTTAGTAGTGGTCATGTTTGACATTGTGTGAGTGTAGCAGGGTGCTGCTTGAGTTTGTGAGGTTCTTGCAAGGTGGAGAAAGGTTTCTTGATTGTATAGGATTTACAATTAAGAGTGATTAGTGAATTTTCTTTGCTAGTTTGCAAGGAAGACTGGATTAGCCCTTGAAGAAGGGTGAACCAGTATAAATTTTGTGTGTTTGCTCTGTCTTTTGTTAATCTTGATTCGCGTTTAGATTTGTTGCAAAATTAACTCATCTGCATAAAAATCAATCAACTATTTTTGTAATCAATCAATTGAATTTTTCATATTACACCTACTGTTATTCTATTTTTTTTAATCAAGTTACTGCACATACTGTTTTCATTGTATAATCTTCTCTAATCTAACAAATTTCTTTGTATCTTACACTGTATGAACTGATATAAATTGAATGTGATTAATTATTTTGACTTACAATTTATTTTTAAAATTTCACTTGGTTAACTCTGTATCTCAATCAATTTTTTTCTTCTATTGAAAATTTGAAAATTTCACATTCATTAGTTTTCTTATTAAATTGATTGTTTGAAGTTTTCAAGTGATTAAAAGTTTGTTTTAAAATTTTTGGGAGTTATCTCAATCGATGGACTAGTAATTCAATTGATTAATTCTTCCTGATAAGTCTTGCTGTGTGAAATATAAATCAATTGTTTTTAAATTGAAATTGATTGATTTTCTTGTGTGCACCTACAAATTGCAGTTAAAGAGATTTTGTTGAAAACTTTTATTTTATTTAAACCATATTTCACACCCTTTTAAACTCAGCCTAAAGTGTTTTCACGCCCAACCCAGGTCAGTTGCGCCGGTGTCACTGGATTTAGTTACAAGTCCAAGCTTTGAAGCCTAACTTTCACCGAGCCCATGTTTTGTACACTGAGTGCATTTTCATTGAATTGCTCCCAGGTCTGATTTGCGCTGGACTTAGGTTCTAGCGTCGGACATAACTCATTCTTTTCTCAATCTAATGCTTTTTTGTCCAAAGTAATAGGGATTTAGAAAAAAAATCAATTATCATACTCAAATAATCAATTCTTAACAAAAAAAAATATCTAAAAGTAAGAATTAAACATATTTTAAGCTTGGGAAAAATTGATTTTGTCATTAAAAAAGTCTAAAAATATCATACAAATCAACTCTGTCATAGCCTTGCACATAAGTAGAAGTTGTGGACTCAATGATGTTGATGACTTCCTCTGCAATATTGAATAAAACTGAGCTAACAAAAGAAGCATCAAGAATCATCTTCATTTGTAGTTGAATTCCATTGCAAAATGTCTACACCTGTATCTCCACTTCAAACCCATGGTTTGGACAATTCCTTAACAAAGCCTTGAATCTTTCCCAGGCTCCACATAGTGGTTAGTAAAGAAGTTTAGGCTCACTTACCGAAGGAATTAGAGTTTGAGTATTATTGTGGTTGACATTGACATTTTTTTGGAAAGCAACTAAATGATGTTATGGATGAGAGTGAGATTTGATGAAATTTAATCCTAACAATTGCTTTCCATACCATCTGCATTATTTTTTTCACATTCCAAGTGCTCGTTTAAAATATAAAAATTTTGCATAAGTTTTACTTTCTTTTTTATCAATTTAACTATCAAGAATAACTTTTAGTCTATATTTATTTAAGAACTCTAGTATGTTTTCTACTACTTTTTGCTACAAACTAATAGGTGTAAAGGAAGGTTTACTCTCGTAGAGAGAATATACAGTTTAGACTTCCATACAAGTACATTAATTCACAAAGTGAAGAATAAAAAATCATCACACTCCCACTACACAATACAAATACAAAAGATAGTATAAGTTTTATACAAAGATTGTGAGTAATAATATTACAAATTTTGTATCTTCTGATGGTTCTATCTTTGTGATTATAACTTGCTTGAATATGATTGTTGCTTGTGAAATATTCTTTTGAATTTGTCTTCGTAATTCTAATAATGTAATCCTTGAAATTTATTAAACAAAATTACTTGAATTAGCTTAAGACCTAACAGATTCAGAAAACTTAAAGTAGCCATGGACACTGTTTGATATGGATTCTTGGGGTTGTTTAAGATCTAGATCAACCTCTTGGAAGAAGAAAAACAAATTCAAAAATGAAAGGAATGAAGTTGGCACAACAATGAAAGGCAATCGTTAGCATGTGGTGCGTAAATGTAGAAAAACAATAGAACAAGTAACTATCAATGTCAAATAAAATAAAAAATGGAATACGGAAGAAGATGAAAGGTAGAATGCTACTTGTGGAAAGAATTCCAAGGATAAATGCTAGAGGAGCTACAACTTGAGAAAGCTTCTTAAGATAAGAAGTCAAACAACATGAGAAAAGAGAAACTCAACTTTCAAGAAACACTTTTAAAGGTACTTTCATTCACTCTCTACTTCATTATTTCATTTCATGATTTGTGTAAAAGTTGGAGTCCTATTTATAATAGTTCATGGACATCTGAAGTTCAAAAGATTAACAAAGTTAACTATGATTAAGAGTAACTAATATCCTAGAAGTACAAGAAGTAGTTAGGAATGTGCATGAATGAGCACATGGCGGTTTTGAAAATTCATGAAGATGTATGGGGTTGTTTGGATCTAATGATGGTATTTGTATTTAGTTAAGAGGTGTAATGATGGGAGTTGTATTTAGTTAGAAGGTGTAAGAATGAGAGTTGCATTTAGTTAGAAGGTGTAATGATGAAAGTTGCATTTAGTTAGAAGGTGTAATGATGGAAGTTGCATTTAGTTAGAAGGTGTAATGATGAGAGTTGCATGTAGTTAAAAGTTGTAATGATGGGAGTTGATGATGGGGTCATCCTTGTGTTTCAATTTGATTGGTGGAGAGTTTCAAAAGTTAAGATGTTTCTTTCATTCTCTTCTTACATTCTCTCAAATTTCTTCCATTTCTAGAGCTTTACTTCTTCTCTTTGTTTATTTCTTCATGCTCCTTCTTTATTTGTCATGCTTCCTTTATTTATTCTTCATGTCTTCTCTTTCTCTTGTTCCTCAGGTGCTCCATCCATGCATGTATCACTTTTCTTTCTTTATCTACCTAGTGGCATTCAAAAAGTTTCTTAACCTTCATCTCCCAATCTAAATATTCTTAAATATTTTTATTTCTATAGAAAGAAGAAATGTCTACCTTAGGCTCTGTAGAATGAGTATGATTTTTAGGCATATGATGATGTCTAAGGGGTGATTGGTGGGAAAAATCATAGTGATGACTACTATACACCCCTTTTTCTCTTTTGGGGATGAGGGTCCTTATGATGTTTGCTTCTTTTATTTGACTTCTCTTCATGTTTACTCTTAGGTTTGCCTTATTGTTCCATGTATTATGCAAACATGGTTCTTACCTCTTTCATTAATATTTTTTTTTTTGTGTTTTGTAGTTTATCTCTTAGGACTTCTCCCTCTTGATGATCCTTAAGACTACCATGTACACTGGAATGATGAGAATGGTCACTCATGTCTTTATCACAAAAATGATGAGAATGGTTTTCACAAGATTTTCAAAATCCCACAAAAATGAGTAATAAAGGTTTTTAGTGAAATTTGCTAAGAAGAAAAGTTGTTGACAATTTACCAAGTAGACTCTCAGGAAAGAGAGATGGGCCATAAGTGCACACGCTTAAGTGCCAAGTATTTCTTAGCCAGAGTTTTTTCCAGACCACTTTCAAAACATCTCTTAATACAAAATTTCAAAATACTTTTTTAGATGTGTTTTCAAGTGAGTCCTAAAGACCAAAGGAAGGTTAACTATACAACTTAAGCTTTGAGAGATTGATTCCTATTTGTCACGGAGACCTAAAAGAAAATTAAAGAATTAACAACGTAAAAGCAAGTAGAAGTAGCTAAATGTAAACAAGCTAATTAGATGAAAATCCCGAGTTAAAAGTGCAAGTTACACTTGGAACCCCTTGACACACTTCCACAAAAACTAAGCGATTACTATTACAATGTTCAACTATGGGCTCGCAATAAAGGCATTTTTCCAAAACACCAAAGCTAGGAAAAAAAATACAAATGAGCAAAATGAATACACAACATTATGTGACAAAGTAACTAGATTACAATAAGCGGTTTTGTATTTGTTTTTGAATTTTCCTTGAATCAAATAGCAATGTTTTGGTCCAACTCTTCCTCTCAAGTGTTCGACTCTCAAAATTGTACTTCCTTGCCTTCAAAGTCACCTTTCAATATAAGCATTCTTCTAGATCATCCTCCAACACCTAATATTGAGAAGTGTTGAGTTTCAAACAAGATACTTGAAGGAAATAGTTAAATCAATTCTTCAAACACTTTGTGAGCAAGAAACTAAAACTGAAAAATGCACAATTTGAGAAGGTAAAACGTCAATTGAAAGAATATTGACAAAACTCAAAGGAATTTCAAGAAGAAAAACAACAAAATAAGGCACAATTTTAAAACTTGAGTAAATTACAAAACAAACTAATTTTAGAGTAGTTTTGGCAATTGTACTTCTCATATTTATGAAACTTTTTCTATGATAAATCTGGCTTTGAAATTTTTACCTATGATTGGTTAATCAATATATGAAATACTCATAACAAATTATACACCACTGGAAAAATTAAAAGAATTTCTAGACCGTAAGAAAATGCAAAATGTTCAATTTATGTTTGTAGCACTAAACATCTTGACTCCTTGATTTATCATTTTTTTCACTTTTAATTAAAAAGTGCCTTTTTAACACAATGTTTACAACAAATTTTTCAGCCCAATAACAGTACATAATTTTCCAGCGAATAGAAGCCTAAGGAATGTCAAAAATGGGAACAAAACTACTAGACACAATAGAAACCTAACTCTAAAACTCTTGTTAATGATCTAATAACATGCTATCGAACTCAAATTTAGAAAGTAAAAAGCAACCAAAGCACATTACATTTGTGATTCAACTCAAGGCATTTCATCAAATGCCTAGTAGGCATAGCAAAAGTGTATTAGACATTTTCACAAACACCTTCTCTACTATTTTATACTAATGGAGTTTCTGACAAGATAAAGGACTAAACGCAACTCTAAAGAACACTTAGGTTTAGAAATTTAAAGTTAAGTAAGACAAACACAAACCGAAGTAAAGTTATTGTACAAAACTAGACAAAACATGCAATAGAAATTCCTAGAACAAGACATTAATTCAAGACTTGAAAATAAAAATTTGAATAAACTAAGAAAGAAAATGGCACAAATTTAAGGCTAACTAAGACTAAAAAGGTATAATACAAGACGAAAACAAACAAAGAGGAAAGAAGAAAAGAAAAACTTATCTCTTGAAGACCTCCAAGCCTGACTCTTGATGAAAAATGATGGAAGCACTATCTGGAGGCAACAAAAGACTCAAAAGAAGAAAAGAACTCAACTAGTTCCTCAGGTTTCTCAGAGAAAACTGAAGAGGCCTTCACTACCAAGGAATGTTTCCTAGTGGTGAGCCTAGGAGAATACTTCCATTTTTTTTAATGTCTTCAAAGAACAAGAAGACACACAAAATAACATAGTCAATTATCATTCTATTCAGAAGTGAGTACAAGAGAAGGGTAGGCCTTTTATTTATAGGCTTGGGGGAATCTATCACTCAATATTCTAGATGATGTGTGACAAAAAGTGAAAAATGCAACTACATATGTGAAAGAGGTGCTCCAACCTTCTCAAAGTCCCACATTGCCCACTTCTTTCATTTTTTAAGTGTTTATAATCTCCCATTTGCTCTAAGTTGATGCATAGCCATATGGGTAGTGTATGGGGTCGTGTGTTGACTTCTTTTGGCCAATTAGGGTTTTGACTTTCCTAATGAGGAGGGTTTCACCTTAGGATTCAAAATCTCAAATAGGCTCAAAATTTATGCTTCTATTTTTTTATGCCAAAGGAACACTATTACTATACAAACACTACTCCTAATTTTTACACAAGGCTACTCCTATACAATTTTACAAGGCTAAGAAGAAAATAAAATGAAGTCTCTAAAAAAATTACTCTCTATAGAAGAAGAGTCTTCTTAAGTCCTTCTTCCTCCTTCAGTTTTCTAGCCATTGACCTTGTCAAAGGTCCACTTTGCAGTCTTCTAGATGAATTTCCATCATTTCAAGTATGAAACTTAGTATTAAGCCCTTCATTTCACAGGAAGGATCCTTGGTGGTGAGCCTAGGAGAATAGCCCCATTTTTAATAACTTTAAAGAACAAAGAAGACAAGCATAAAAACATAGTCAATTCAAGTTCAATTCAGAATTGTTTACAAGAGGGGTCAAGAGGCTCTAGATAGATGGATGATCCCTCTTGCACTTTATGTTTTAAGGGATGTGGGACGATAAAAATGGCAAATGCAACTGCACATTCCAAATAGGTGCTCCAAGGTTTCTAAGTCACATATCAAGCAAAACTTACTCCTTCCAAGCCTTTTATAAGCATTTCTTCATGAAGGACTAATGCATTGTCGTGTGGTGTGAGAATGGGGTGGTTTGTGACCGTGTTTTAACCTCCTTTGAAGGGTTTTTACTCTTTAATTGAGGTCTAATTGAGAGTAAACAAAATTGACTTGGGAACTAGGATTTTGACTATCCAATCTACCCTAATTGAGATCCAATTAGAGGCCCACTCTGGTCTTACCTTTTACACAAGAAAATTACTAATTGTATATAAAATGTTATACTCCTATTTATATTTTTTACAAGATGTACAAGACTAAGAAGAAGAAATAGATTTCTATTATTATTTTCTCAAGTATTGAGTCTTCTTTTATAAAGCTTCATATTTTGCATTCCTTTTAGTCAAAGATGTAATGGTTGGATAATCCCCAATCAAAACACGTGCAATCAATTACCATAATTTCATTAAGTGATTATAGGATAAGAGATATAAGGTACCAAAAAATATTGCATTACAAGTACATGAAATCAATTACCATAATTTCATTAAGTGATTATAGGATAAGAGATATAAGGTACCAAAAAATATTGCATTACAAGTACATGAAATTGGAATTCCAAATATAAGTCTAAAGTCTAAAATTAATAAATGATATATGTTTTGTTACTAAATATCGCATATATGTACTCATGGATCTTCCCATAAGTAACTCTTTCGTCATTTCTCATTCCATCCTAATTTAACAAATATACCAACATATCTAGTTATTGGAAAGGTAATATTATTAAAAAATTCAAGTTATGTATTAGCTCTGCTGTGTGTTACTGTTGTAGTCTTATTCCAATGCCTTTAGAAGAGTAAAACCTAGCACAGTATAAATCACAAATAATTATATTGAAAAAGAATGAAAATATGAAATATAACGGTAGAAGAAAGAATATAAAGAAAGAACAAAAATAGTCATTGTAATGCTATCTAGCCTCATTTGAACAAACGTAACCTTTTGCATTTTGCCACTAACCTTGTGTGTTAAAAATAACCTCTAAGATGTGGAAGTATTTGAAAGCCAATTCGTCTAAGCAAGTACTAACAATAACGAGAAAGGTTGTGCCAACATATTAGAGAAATAAAACTAAAGGGTAAACTTAAGCCTTGAGATTTCTTCCAACTTAGTCTTAGCAATGAAATTCCTCTAGGGGCAATATTTATTTCTTTAAGAATGAAATTCAATAGAAGAAATTAGTCAGACTCAGAACCAAATATTAGAGAACAGGATCCTAAGGACTATCCCCATTTGTTCCTCTTTCTTTCATAATAAGGCAAGCTCATTGAATCTCCTGTACATTAAAAGGATGATTTTTGGCCATCGCATTTTTAATATATGCTGGAAACTCATAAATCATACAGTTTGAAACCTCTATATCAAAAGGTAAGACAACATTACATTAATCAAATATCAGTTCCTTTTCGCGCAGCAATTTACACATACGTTACTTTCCAATTTCTATCACAGAAATGGTAAAACAAATTTAAGAAAAGAAACTGATGTTGAATAGTATAATTCATTTGGATGATATAAATGATACAAGAGTTAAAGTGAATTGCAATTCGTCACAGCTTGACAGAGTGAATTATCCAGCATGCATGCCAAGTCAAGTCATCCCTTGATAACAAATTCAGAAGCCAAATCACCACTTTTCAAACATAATAAATGCAGAGTAATTTTAATTGCCGGGATTAAGGTTTAACATATAAATGTCCTCCCTATTGAAATTTAGACAATGTTTCATTAATGCATCTCATTCATTCACAATTCTTAGTTCTGACTAACTCACAATTGTTGAATTTCTATAGGTAAACATTTCAAGATTACTTTTAATCTCTTGAAATTGTAATTACACTTCAATTTTTTTTGTCTCTTACCTATTATTTTCAATAAAAAATTCTATATATTAACAACTACTCTATTTTGTTTTTCAAACATGTGATTTTAAAGGCGTAGAATATTTGTCACTACAAATTCTAAAAATGATTTCTAAAGCAGATGTTAACCATTCTTAAATGCACTTCCATCTTTCCTTTCAATATATTCTGATAAAAATTTAGATGAATTTTAATTTTAGTTTCTATTAAATTTTATCCACTATTTTGTTTTAACAATTTTAATTCTCAAACCTTATACAAAATTGTTTTGCTGTATATAAGATACAGTCTTTCTAGTACGAGATGACAAGTATAATGTGAAGCTAAGAATAGGCCACTACGCCACTAGATGTAACAGGATAAATAAAACCCCATTTAATAAGCACAAGGTGTTACATATTATACAATAAACTTAAAAACTGAGACAGCAACGAAGGAAATAACCACAATCCTCAAACTTGTATCTTTATCGTTCTAAATTCAATTTTCCAAAAAATATACCAATTCAAATAGGACCAATGCTTATACATAACTCTCCAAAAGATTTGTTGTAGTTGAGCAAACTCCACGGTTAACATCATAGGCAACCAGTACAATAAAAAATTCACGAAATTAATGGAGAAATGCAGATCAAGCACGAGAGAGTATTAAATTTTAATGAAATAGTTAATATTCAAAACAATAATTAAAAAATTGGATCTCAACAAGGTTTAATTCAACTGTGCATTCTTAAAACTAGAACAACAACTGGCTATATATATATATATATATATATATAT
>Ga0123340_1001386_pt1 | contig 19996 bp, 14 predicted proteins | sample SirMexnodulemix_FD_89961 | JGI IMG/M metagenome (GOLD analysis project Ga0123340, IMG submission 89961) | Root nodule microbial communities of legume samples collected from Mexico - Siratro Mexico nodule mix | ecosystem: Host-associated > Plants > Roots > Nodule | place: Mexico: Nepantla... | reverse complement strand
AAATTAATATTAATATAATATTATTTAATATCTTATTTATATAGATCATAATTCATATTTTTTAAAATATATTAAAATATGAATATTTAATTACATTATTTTTAAGTACAAATGTACCTGTATAATTATAATGATATAAAATTATAATGGTAGAATTAACAAAAGAAAAACTTTTGTATAAAGTTATCGATAGCTCTCTTATAAAATTTATTCGGTCTTTAAAAATGGTACATGTTAAGATTATATTAACATTGGAGACAAAAAAATAGTTATTTTTATTTTAGTTTATATGAATTAAAAACAAATAAGAAACTTTATAGAAATTGAAATCAACCTTTATTTATTTTTCATAAGATTAAAATATATTTAAACTTTTTATACGTATACCTCAAATGAAAAACAAGGCACAATTAATTTTTACGGTGAATTGATTTCCTAATTTATTCTCTTAAATTTTTCGTTAGTTATTGAAGGATAGAGAAGTTTAATATGAGAGCAATACTTATATACATCAATTTACAGAGACTATGCTTGTATCATAAAATATTATTTAAACTACCTTTCAAATCATAAAAATTTCGAAGGTCATATAATTGAATTAACTTAATAAATTAAACTATCAAAAACAAATTAATTAAATTGATATGGATTTATTTGATTGAGTAATTTTTTTTTTAAATTTAAACCAAACCAATCACAAATGTTTAAATTGTTATATTATTTTTTTTAACCCAAACCACTCAAAGCATTAATAAGTCGATTAACTATTTTCTAATTTTAGATTAATATATATTTTGAACTTTTGTCTTACTTTTTATTTAATTAGTTTTTTATCGTACTGTTTAGTCAATGATAACATGTACACTATTAAGGATGATATCATCTGGAATTAGTAACGTGTATACCTAATTAGTCAAATGTTAATAAGATATTTAAACTAGTTGAATATATAACCTAAGTGAATATTTCAAGAAATTTATTATTAATTTATTATATATTCCTAAGTGTTATCAGATATCCACCCACTTGCCAGACCAGAAAATAAAAAGGATACACCTCAAACTATTAAGACATAGAAGATAGAACACCAGTATAGAAGATGATGATGGAAGAGAAGACCTTAGCATTGTAGGGTCACTTCATTCCAGCAAGAACCTTGTAGTTTTGTGCAGTGTTATCAATGGTTTAATTTGATATTTTTACTACGTAATTTTCGTTATCACATTCTAAGTAAAAAAAATCAAGGAGATATATAAAGTGATAACCATACAAAAGTTAAATATTTATATTTGAAAAAAAATGAAAAAAAAAATTGTAGTTATACACCCCATAAACCCCACCAAATTGATCTGTGCACTTAATATATAATATAACCAACCAATTAGAATATTCCCTGTTTATCATACACTTATCAGTTGCTGATTTGCTAATCCTAGTTTTAATGCCTAAAAAATTAAACTTAGAGAGAGTTGGCACAGTGGTACTTGTAAACAAATTTGTCTTTTATGTATATTGCTCTTTACTTCTGAGTCTCGGGGTCTGATTGCATTCGACAAAACATGGCAAATACTATATTATCCTCTTTCCTCGTCAAACAAACAAAAAAATTGTTGATCACACTAGTACTCTGATGTTTTACACTTTGAAGTGCGGCGAAAGAACCTTGAATCTTGTGCTGCTCTTATCCTTAAACATGTTTCTTCAGTCTATGATTGTAGTTATCATTCATGAACCAGTAATTTTTGCTGAATTTATTTTTGTTTTATTTCTGTGTTTTGTTCTGTTCCTTGCTTAGACTGGAAAATGAAACTAAGTCCAAGGGAGATCGAGAAACTAGGCCTGCACAATGCTGGCTACCTTGCACAGAAACGCCTTGCTCGTGGCTTAAGGCTCAATTATGTTGAAACTGTGGCTCTCATAGCAACACAGGTTTGCTTCTGTTCCTATTTGGTGTGAATTTTCAACCCTTTTAATATTTTCTTCTGGTCTTTTTTTCTTTCCTTGTTAAAATGTAGGTTATCTGTTAGGCAGTTTCTCGTGCAAATCCTTTAGAAATTATTTGAATTTGTTTGTCTGTTACTATCTTTTGTGGTTCATAGATTTTGGAATTTGTTCGTGGCGGTGAGAAGACTGTTGCAGAGTTAATGTCCATTGGGAGAGAGCTTCTGGGAAGGTATTGTGTTAATTTTCATTTTCATTTTCTGGTGTTTTTTTGTTTTGTTTTGCACTTTCTGGATAATAGTTTTTTGTCTTTAAATTGATATAATGCTGCTTGTGCCCTAGAAAAGAAACGGGGAACCGTTTTTCAGTTTAGAGCAAATGTAAATTTATCTCCGTGCTTTAACAGGAGACAAGTTCTTCCAGCTGTTCAATATCTCGTGGAAAGTGTTCAGGTACATGTATCATTATGGCACTGTAGTTATATCATAGAAAACACTCTCCCAAATGTGCATATTGCATGAAGTTAGATAATCATTCAATTTGCTACTACAAGAGGTCTTCAACGTTTAATTTAAAAAAAAAAATTCAATTTCAAAAAACTATTTTTATGGCCCCTTTAACATCTGTTTTGGATCTTAAATCTTGAAAAGTATATAGCTCAATTTTTGCTGTAAATTATGTTGTCTCCCCCATTCTCAGAAAGAAAGAATTTGCCAAATGTTTTTGCCATAATGTTTTTAAGTAAAATTCAATGTAGGTTGAAGCCACCTTTCGTGATGGGACCAAGTTAGTCACCGTTCATGACCCAATCGCTTCAGAGAATGGAAACCTTGAACTAGCATTATTTGGTTCTTTTCTTCCAGGTATGTCTCTAATTTGTTTATGCACATCAATTTTTGGATAAGTTGATGAAAAAAACTACTTAAAAACCAAAGGGTAACTTACTGGAGAAGCTTGGTTACTTTTTTATTTTCTTCTTTTAAAAATGTTTGTGAGGAAACTTGTTTAAAATCTTAATGTATATCTCTACCAAGTGCTTCCATCTCCAAGAATACCATTATGTGTAACTAAATTCTTCTTATTATGTCTTTGTTCAACAGACACGACTTACAGTATATCTTTTAATTATCGTTTATCCATAGATTTTTCAGTAATAGTTGCTGTTCATAATTAGCATTTATTTTGTTTATATGAAGAGGGAATCTGTTGTCATCTTATTCCTGTATAGTATCTCTCTTATGGGTGGAAAATGTGCTTGCAGTACCTTCACTCGACAAGTTTGCAGACAACGATGAAGATCATAGAATTCCAGGACTAATAATATTTGGAAGTGAAAATCTGATTCTTAACTCTGGAAGGAATGCGATAATTCTCAAAGTTGTCAACAATGGAGACAGGCCAATTCAGGTGTTTGCCTATGTGTTGCACCTACCACCTTATCATATATATATTTATTTTCTTTTGCTTTATATTCATTTTTTCCATATAAAAATGGTTGGATTATACTCAATTTACACGAAGTGCCATCATTTCTGAATTCAGTGTGATAAGCTTCCCGCGCATGAAATAACAAAGTCAATGAGTGTACTCTATATAGGTACCGGATTTTGTGAATTTTTTTCTGATCAATTAGTGAAGGATTTATGTGGTTGTCAAGGTTGTTTCTGAAGATTTGTAATTGATTGGTTTCTTGTTAAGCTCTCTGAGCCAGCAATTGGCCATACTTATTCCCAGAAATAGAAGTTTTGAGACTTTTTTTTTTTTTTTGTCAAATTTAATATTATTATAACAATTGAAGCTTGTCAAATATTAACATGATAAAAACTAATTGTTTTAAATATTCTAGATAATCTATTGTCTGTTTCCGTTTCCTACATAAAAATAAGTTAAAAATAGCAAACATTTTATAATACTTCTGAAAATTTTCAGGTTGGAAGCCACTATCATTTTATTGAAGTAAATCCTTACTTAACCTTTGATCGAAAGAAAGCATATGGCATGCGCCTCAATATAGCAGCTGGGAATGCCACACGCTTTGAGGTGGAATTCTACTTTGTTGTCAGTTTTCAAATTTACCATAGTAATCTATAATGTGTAGTTCATTGAATTTTTGCATCATAATAATTTTTTATCCATGGTCAATATCATGTGGGCAGGCTAAGCATGTTCAGTAGTTGAACTAATTTATTTATTAGATTACAAATGATTAATTGAAAAATATTTAATCTTGTAGCCAGGGGAATGTAAAAGTGTTGTACTTGTCAGCATTGGAGGTAACAAAGTCATCAGAGGAGGTAATGGCATTGCTGATGGTCCAGTTAATGATTCCAATTGCATAGCAGCCATGGAGGCTGTGACCACGAGGAAATTTGGACATGTAGAAGAGGAAAATGCTAGGTTTAAGTGTTTTTTTCTTTAAGTGATTATTACATAACTTCTCTTAGATGTGTTATCATTCCATGTCTGAGAAGATTACTCACCACAATATGAACTTCTCAGGGAAGGTATTACTGGAGAGGACTATTCATTAACTACAGTAATTCCTAGAGACGAATATGCTAACAAGTATGGCCCTACAAGTGGTGACAAAATCCGTCTTGGTGATACTGACTTGTTTGCTGAAATTGAAAAAGATTTTGCTGTCTATGGTGATGAATGTGTTTTTGGAGGTGGGAAAGTCATAAGAGATGGAATGGGTCAATCATGTGGTCGTCCACCTGAGGATTCCTTGGATACTGTTATAACAAATGCTGTGATAATTGATTATACTGGAATTATCAAAGCAGATATTGGTATTAAAGATGGATTGATTTTCTCAATTGGAAAAGCAGGGAATCCAGACATTATGAATGATGTATCTCATGATATGATAATTGGGGTAAGTTTCCCTCTAGATATCAAGGCAATGAGTTGAATTCCTACCTCATATCGTGATACAACTTATAAATACACCACTCGTATCTAGGCTAATACTGAAGTTATTGCTGGAGAGGGCTTGATTTTGACAGCTGGGGCTATAGATTGTCATGTTCATTTTATATGCCCTCAGTTAGTATATGATGCCGTAACAAGTGGTAAGTTTCATAAATTGAAGCAATTTCTGCTAAGAGTGTGCATTTCATGTATTTGTAAACATTTAATGCATGTAGTGTGCTGGACTCATGACTAGCATGTACATTAAAATTTTGGAAGTTGTTTGAGACGATTTGGTTGTGATTATGCTATATTTTTATGCATTTTAACTTCGCTAACCAAATTACTTATTTTTCAAGCATCCTTCTTGATCCAACCTGCTCGTTGGATTTTAATCAGTCCTTTTCTGCTTTGTATATAGGTATCACAACATTAGTGGGAGGAGGAACAGGACCCGCTGAGGGAACACGTGCTACAACTTGTACACCAGCCCCAAATCAGATGAAAATGATGCTACAATCAACAGATGACATGCCTTTAAACTTTGGTTTCACTGGAAAAGTCTGTTATTTTTCTCTGTTTTATTCATATATAATGCTTGTTCTGAGTTTTTTGTTTCTGTAGTTTTTTTTGCCTAACTTTAGGTGCTGGACCTCTGGAAAATCTTGATATATGACTGAAGTCAATTAACTCCTCCATTTATTACTTCAGGGGAATAGTGCCAAACCTGATGAACTGCATGACATAATCAGGGCTGGAGCTATGGGACTGAAGCTGCATGAGGATTGGGGAACTACACCGGCTGCAATAGACTGTTGTTTGTCCGTTGCAGAACAATATGATATCCAGGCACAACTTTCTTGGGCATACCGACTCATTTAATTTTGTTATTTTTTGTTGATTTTTATCGTGAACTTGTATTATAACAGGTTAACATACATACTGACACCTTAAATGAATCTGGATTTGTGGAACATACAATTGCTGCATTTAAAGAAAGAACTATTCATACTTATCACAGGTATGTGTTAACTTAAAGATATTTAATAAAGCACTGGCATAGCATGGCTATTATTTGTTAAGTACTGTTGTAACAATTGTTGAGGAAAAACATCCATTCTAACTTTATTTTTAAAGTTCATTAGATAGAAGTATTAACACAGAGACAAGGATGCATTTGCATATTGCTGCTCTCTGTCTTTTTTTTTTTAAATCATTGGTTCTTCTTTCTGATTCTGTGGGGTATTCAAGGTAGCCATGGTTTATTATATTTTTGCTAACATCTGAAGGATATTAATGTGAATAGACTATGATCTTTCTCTTCCCCTTCTCCATTATTTCTCTGAATTTGGTTCTTCTTTCCAGTCTAAGTTGGCTGATTCTGAACTTTCCTCCAATATTTTACTGGGCAGTGAAGGTGCAGGTGGTGGCCATGCTCCAGATATCATAAAAGTATGTGGTGTGAAGAATGTCCTGCCCTCTTCGACAAATCCCACACGCCCTTATACGTCTAATACCGTAGATGAGCATCACGATATGTTGGTATGAAATAAATCACAGAACTAATAGTGCACAGCTTGTGCTATTTGTCCCTTAATTTACATTCATGATGTACAGATGGTCTGCCATCATCTTAATAAGGATATTCCAGAAGATGTAGCTTTCGCAGATTCAAGAATAAGGGCTGAAACAATTGCTGCTGAAGATATTTTGCATGATATGGGGGCAATTAGCATTATATCTTCTGATTCACAGGCTATGGGTCGAATTGGAGAGGTCCTTCCTTAACTCAAGCTAGCCTGTCAGTACAGCACTTAGTTGTGCTCATTTATTATGAAAAATGAAATAGAATGATTGGTTGTGTCAAATTAATTCCTGAAAATGGGTGAAAGTTCTCTCAATTTGTTTTCAGGTCTCTCTGTTACTTTGTGCAGAAAATGTCTGTGGAACAATACTCTCGTTTCTTACAGTTGTTAACACCCCGGAATTTTCACAGTTGTCTTTTCATTTACTTTTCGTAGTATATTCATAAAAATAGATAAACTATTTTTGTTATCACCAGGAGTGAGAATTATATCGTTGAATCATTTTCTTGCTTAGGTGATATGCAGAACTTGGCAAACTGCTGATAAGATGAAGTCACAAAGAGGACCACTGCAACCTGGTGAACAAAATGATAATATTCGGATCAAACGTTATATTGCAAAGTACACTATAAACCCAGCTATAGCCAATGGTTTCTCGCAATATATTGGTTCAGTTGAGGTATGATGATGTTTGAAAGCATAGTAATTTGTCAATTTGAACATGAACTTTCCATGGAAGAAAACTGATAACTAGAAGTTCATCTTTCCTGTGAACAACCGCTATCAGTACTCAGTTACCTATGAAAGATACCAAAAAAAGGCCTTATGTAGAGGCATACACTGGGTGAGAGAGATTTACCTTAACTACTGATGTAAATTCAGATTATATAAGATAGTTTCACATGGGCTAGGAAACTGCTACATGATGGAATGTATAAGATATGTGACTTGTATTCCTAACGTCTTACCGTCTTGAGTGAGGATGAAGTGTTTGATTCACTTAGTCTTGATTATAAGCTCATTAATCCTTCCAGGCCCGGACTCCCAACAACTACCTTTTCCTTTCTGATATGTACTTCTCTCCATATTTGAACAAAGTTGCATTAGTAATGCTAATTTCACAACAATTCAACAGCAAATTATAGACATGGAGGTATTGGAGTATAAATGCTCCTAGTGCAATTCAACTTTCTGGAATTCAGATTGAGTTACCTGTATAGCTCTCTATTGTGCATCTAAATACTACACTCCTCTTTTTTTGTCCCCATAGTTGTTTACATCAATTTTCATATCAAACTGACTGCTACAAACCTGATCCTTATAATAGTAGTATTATCTCGCCCCCCTCATTTCGGCCTAGTTTTGCAGGTGGGAAAGTTAGCCGATCTTGTATTATGGAAGCCATCATTTTTTGGAGCAAAACCAGAAATGGTGATCAAAGGTGGTGAGATTGCATATTGTAACATGGGTGACCCAAATGCAAGCATTCCAACACCTGAACCGGTAATATTTTCGTATGTATTGGGTATATGTTCAATTGCCAACTGTATAAATCACACTTCTATAAGTTTATAAAAAAGTTAATTTTATCAATCTAAAAACATAAGTGCTTCAACTAAACTAGGAAACACACTGTTGTAGGTGATTATGAGACCTATGTTCGGGGCATTTGGCAAGGCTGGTAGTGCACATTCCATTGCTTTTGTAAGCAAGGCATGTATCAAACCCCTCTCTCTTTCTCTTTCATGGACTCTTGTTTCTATTCAAAATTCACATCACATGTTGTTCTGTCACACGCAGGTAGCTTTGGACAATGGGGTAAAAGCTTCCTATGGGCTTAACAAGAGGGTGGAAGCTGTGCAAAATGTGAGGAAGCTCACAAAGCTAGACATGAAACTGAATGATGCTCTTCCACAAATCACTGTGGATCCCGAAGCATACACAGTTACAGCAGATGGAGAGGTTCTCACCTGCATCGCAGCCAAGACTGTTCCTCTTTCTAGAAATTACTTCCTCTTTTAAACTCAAACTACGTGTCCAATACACAATTTTATTGAAAGAAACATTAAGTAAGCATGCACATTATCGTGTTGATAGATATTCAAAATCAATAAATTGTTTCCTTCTTCCACATTACGTTACATGATTGCATCCTACTACTAGACTATATTTTGTTTTATACGTAATTTATGATCGAAGTTTATGTGTCCCACGGGAGCAAGAGTACTTGTCAGGTTATATCAGATGAGCTCAAATTACTATTTTTAATTTTATTTTGAGTCAGGCAAAAAGAGCTGTAATGTTTTCTTATTATTTGATCTGACATCACGACAAATTACTGCGTCCCCACAAACTGATAAAACCTATTATAGACATCATGATTTTAGTACATTATTTTTATGTCTGAAATGACTAAAACCAGAACATGTGCTTATTTTAATTTTCTTTTGCAGAGAAAAAAATTTCTTATTCCTTAATAGCTCAAGCTTCAATGTAAAAGGGAATGCCTGATTGGGGTCAAATGCAAAATGCTTTGCTTCACTGTTCCACTTTTTCTACGTCAAAAGTCAAAAGAGTTTGATGGTGTTCCTTCATATTTAACATCTAATGTTGATTCTGATCATTAACTTGTGAACACAATATTTTTCTTTGAATTGACTCTGGTTACCTTTGTCCTTATAGAAGGACAATACTTTCATGATCAAATTTACTGCAACAGGAGAAAACTTAGATATTTTAGGTATTATTTTTCAATTCTTTTGAATTTACACTTTACCCAAAGTAAACATTTACTGTAAATATATTAGTAGAACAAAACTTCATTTCTAATTAGAAAATATTTCAAATATAACCTAATGCAATAAATAAACCCCATTTAAAAGATGAACATACTTTAAGTTGCATTTATCTAATTGAATACCATGTACGAATAGATTAGAGTTGCATTATACTAAAAGGCTACACATTGGTACGTTTTTCAGAAATGATATTTAAATCTCCACATCCATTTATATAAATTAAAGGTGTTGCGTATGGTTTTTAATTCGAGTGGTTCCCTTAAATATTTGTAAATTATCGTTGGAAATAGTCTTTTATTAAAACAACTTTTTAAATAATTTTAAAATAAAAACTTTCCACGACCTATATTTATACACACTTAATTATAAGTGAGTATACAACACATGCATACTTCCCCATCAAAAGAAAAAATACGTTATTGTGGTGATGTTTAACCTGCTAAATTTTCTTTGATTTTGGTATTGGAACAGTACACTAATTATTTATAATTATCTTAAAGTAATAGAATTATTATTCTAATTATAATTGTGTAAATAAAGTTTTATCAACATTTACCCCTGCTGTTGTAATTGCGTAAACAGAGGATTGTTCATCAAAACCGTCTTATTTATAAATTGAGTATAATATTATGATAGGTGATGAGAATATGCTCTGTGCAGAGAATGGTATCCACAGAATGGTTTCTTTCTATAAATTTAGAAGACTTTAATTTTGGACAATGCAATTTTAAAGGTGACAGATCATACCTTTAATTGAGAAATTAATGGTTGAATTATTACACAGATAAAAAGATAAGTTAATAAGTGTAAAGTAATCTGAATTGGAAAATTAAATAAAATTTTATTACATTTAGTTTGTGTTTTGCGAAACAGAGAAACTTGCATCTAATTGGAACTTCTAAAACAGTATACTCGGATTTAAAAAGAGAGAAACTTATTCCATGAAAAAAGAAATTAGGGATCAAAATTTTTACGAGACCAGAAATAAAATAAAATAATAATAATAATAATAATAGTAATGCATTAAAATATAGTAAGCGATTTTTTAAAAAGTTAATAACACATTCTTTTATTTTAAAAATTATTATTAAATCAATTTAATGTAAATCTTATTAAATAAATGTGTTCAGTTTTAGAAGAAAAACATTATTAATATGACACTCCTTACCATAATTTTAACACACTTTATGGCAAATCCCCTAATGAATAAATAAAAATGTCATTTCAAAACCAAAATACAAATTTTTGTTTTTTATTCATTTCTACATTTCTGGTTACTTTTATTCATTCAATCATAAATTGTTATTCATTTAGCTTTTAATTAATTATTGTAAAATTTAACAGATTTATTTTCTTAAAAAATGTCAGAAAACTATTAAATAAGTTCGGTAAAAAGGTGTCATGAACGTTACTCTACCGAAAAGAGGTAAACACGTGGTCTTGTTAGAAAGAAGGAGTGAGGTAGTCATATTGCTTGGCTCTTTAGCTTCCAAACATGTTTGATACAATGTCTGAATCATCGAAAACCTGAGTATTGTGTGCTGACAATGTTTCATTGGAAACTATGGTCGCTTAACTGTTTTCTATTTTCATTTTCAGTGCTTTTTCAAGTACACTCGCCGTTCAAATAATGGGATGAACTGTTTCGTTTATTGTCAATGTCCTGATTATTATGATGATATAGCTTGTCACGGTAGTGAGGTTTTTTACTTTAGCTTGTTCATGATTTTTCTGCTCTTTTTTTTTTTCAGATTACTTTTAAGCCTTGAGTCTTCTTGTTCTTGGGGAACAATTGAGCCTGGCTTTTGAATTGCAGTGTCATGGGGTTTCTAAGGCTTATAAGACGGTATGGTTACCCCTTTAGGGACAAAACTCGAGTTAGACTTTACGCACTTCAGCATGTGCAAAGCAGAGGATTCTCACAGGAGGGAGTTCCTAATGGCAATGATGTGGTGCATCCAGTTCTGATCATTGGCGCTGGACCTGTGGGTCTTGTTCTCTCTATTCTTCTCACAAAATTAGGTAGACTCTAAATGGTTAAAGCATTCCTATTGATTGATGCCAACTGCTTGTTTTGGATTCAATTGTGGTAAATCTGACATTAAAGTGCGTGTTAGGAAACTGTGTTCATGTTCATATATTTTTTTCGTTTAAATCCACTTTTGGCATAAGTATTGTCGAAACAAATAAGGTTTTATTTGTTTTTCTTTTAATATTTTTTATTTGAAGGTCATATTACTTTAGTTCTATTTACATTTTGCTTGATGGGGCACCCCATCTTGTATTTTTTTCTTCTTATGTCTTTTCAAATTACTCTTATGCTTTAGTTCAAGTTGATTATTGCTCATGACATTTGTATCTCTTTTTATTATAGGTATTAATTGCACAGTTTTGGAGAGAAACAAGGCATTTTCTAAACATCCACAAGCACATTTCATCAACAATCGATCCATGGAGGTTAAAAATTTCCTTGATAAAATATTTTATTTCCAAAAGAGCATTGTGATTTACTTTGATCAGTGGTGCAATTTTAGATATTCCGCAAAATTGATGGCCTTGTTGAAGAGATCCAAAGGTCTCAACCACCAGTAGATTTATGGAGGAAATTTATATATTGTACTTCCCTTTCTGGTTCAATTCTTGGATCTGTAGATCACATACAACCTCAAGGTGCTATTCCATAGTTCATGAGTGTTGATTTCTGGTCTCTTAGTAATAGGGATAGTTTTGACAATGTTTATACATAACATTCAAAATATGCTGTGTATCAACAAACAGACTGCGTGATTTGTTCAATTTGGTCAATATTGAGCTTTAGAATATTCATATATCTTGTACTTGTTATCAGATCTTGAGCATGTTGTCAGCCCAGTCTCTGTTGCACACTTCTCACAGTACAAGTTAACTATGTTATTATTCAAGCAACTTGAAAATCTGGGCTTTCAAATATGTGCACCTGAAAGCTTGGAAGGAAATGAACAGTCTTGTGAACAGAAAATAATGATGGGCCACGAATGTGTATCCATGGATGCCAGTGATGACTTTGTAACAGTAACCACATCTTCTATCATTAAGGGGAAGCGTGTAGAAAAGAATATTCACTGTAACATCCTTATTGGCACAGATGGTGCAGGTAGTACCGTAAGAAAGCTTGTAGGAATAGAAATGAAGGGTGAGAAGGACTTGCAAAAACTTGTCAGTGTCCATTTCTTTAGCAGAGACCTTGGCCAGTTTTTGCTTGAGGAAAATCCTGGTATGCTTTTTTTTATCTTCAACACTGAAGCTATCGGGGTCCTTGTTGCTCATGATCTCAGGCAAGGGGAATTTGTATTACAGGTATGATATGCTTTATTTCTGACAGAATTTGTATCACCTTATATCGTTAATGATCAAAATGTAAATACAAGAGTGTGATGATGAATGCTGAGCCTTGCATAACTTATTGCCGCCCAAGCTAAACAATAGGGCGCAGCATTTGCAAGGCTCTTTACAAACTAAACTACATAGTATGGATGTTTGGAGGGTAAATACTCACATTGAAGAACAGTAGCTCCAAGTTATGAAGAATCAGCTATACTACCAGACACCTTGTCCACCACCATCTTGCAATCCATCTCAAATATGACTTATGTATACTGCTGTTCTGCAAGCTTTTAGTAGCCCCATTGATTCCCCTTCTACACTGGAATGCAAGGATGTTGCCATTCTGTTTAAGCTCCCCTAAAACTTCTAATTTCATCTCTACAGCACATGCCCCAACTACTGATCCCCTGTCTCTCGTTGAAGGCACATCAATATTACATTTTATGATCCCTTGGCCTGGGGCACACCATTGCACTATGCAGGGCATTATTCCTCTGAATTATGTTGTCTGCCTTTCAACGTGCTTGATTTCATTCAGGCAGAAGTTGATTTCCCATACAGATTACTTGAACATCCGCATTGTTCTTTCCTTCCCACATTTTCATTTCTAAATATAGCTCTTTGCTCAGCGCTGAATCTGTCCAGAATGTGAAACACAATATCTGCTGTAGACTGTAGACTGCTGGGCATTACAGCAGCACTGATACAATCCCACATTACAGTTTTTTTCCATCAATCTTGGCTTTTCCAGCAACAAAGGAACAGGTGGCAAGCATTTTCACGCCCTGCCTCACAAACAGGACAGATAGCAGGACACTTGACTCATTTATCTTTAGGCCCCATGCGGGTAGGGATAACATTCCTGTATAGTCTCGAGAGAAACACCTTGATCCTAGGTGGTATTTTCATATCCCAAATAGACATCCAATTCCCATATACTTGCTGATAGTGTCTTCAATCACTTTTTCCATGAACAGGTTATACGTGCTCCTTCTCACAAGCCCAAATCCTAGCATCCTCTTTGACCAACTTGTACAGTGGTGTCTTCAACATTTTCATCCAATACTTTCTGCTCCCTGTTCATAATGTCTTTGACAATTAAGTGTTCACTATCTTGGATTGGATCATCAAGCCTTCCAGAGCCTATCCTCATCCTCACGCATGGTTCAGCCCAAACCTTTATGTTAGATCCATCCCCAATCTTCCATCTATAGCCTCACTAAGAACCACCCGTGAAATACATATACTGTGCCATATGAGTATTATATGCTTTATAGTAATTATAAAAATGTCACTGTACTGTTTTCAACTGATTTATTGTGAATCAAATATATGATTCAAATTATATGATTGCAGATACCCTTTTATCCACCTCAGCAAACAATTGAGGATTTCAGTCCAAAGGTATCATTCATCCATCAAAGATGGTTTATACCTTTTTTTCAATAAAGTTTTCATAATATAATAGATAAAATTTCTGTGTTGACATTAAAATTTAGAATTTGTAGGAGGGCAGCAATATGTTGTAGTATGCATATAAAGTAGAAAACTAAAATGCATGATATTATTCATTCCTTTTCATATGATTAAGCATAAGACATTTATGTAAGTAATATATAATTTATAGTAGGCATGTGAGAAATTGATCAGCAAACTTGTTGGTCAAGAGTTTGGAGATGTGGATGTAATAGATATAAAGCCATGGATCATGCATGCTGAAGTCGCCGAGAGGTTTATCTGTAGTGGCAACCGAATACTACTTGCTGGTGATGCTGCTCATCGATTCCCTCCTGCTGGTGGATTTGGTTAGTTGCTTTATCTTCATTGCAGATAGTAGATGTCTAATGGTATAAGTAAAAGTAATGTATTATATTACTTTTGATCCATGCAAAGGTGGGCAAAATCTGAATTTTTCCTCTTTTTTCTTGGGAGCATAATAGTGTCACTTCAAGAGACAGATCCATGTTTCAGTTGCAGAACTTTCTTGTATCTTTTTCTTTGAATTTGGGCTTATGACTTAACTCAAACCCATAAAAGTACAAAACTGCCTTATAAGGTTCTGACTGTTCATGCTTTATAAGCTCTATTTAAGTCATATTTCTAGTTGTTGAGGCCAGGTAGGAGTAACCACAATTAAGGCAACTTTTCAACACCTTCCTTGTGCCTTGGGATTAAAAGGATGGAGATATGACTTAACTAGTATTATAAGGCTTGGATAACTCTTATAATACAAGTTGGTTTTATAAAATTAAATTAGACTCTAAGTCCAAATTCTAAGACTTTCTTTTTATGGACATGGCATTGTCATGTTTCCATATTTCACAATGTTTTTAAAATTAGAGATTGTCAGGTGCCCTTCTAAACTAGCTTATTTTTGTTATAAATATTTACTAGTTCTCTAAATTTAGAAGTGAAAAATTGACCCTTCTCTTTCCCATACAAACTCCTCCGTCCATGAAGACCCTAAGGAAAAGAAGATGAATCCAATCCAATATGAGAAAGGAAATTAATAATTGAGATGTTGAATAATGAACATGTTGTAAATATCTAGTGTCAGAAGTGAATACTAGTTAGATGTGTGGTATTGGTGCTTCAACAAAGCTGGGACACATCCATGTATTTAGGATGAATTAACCTAATGATAGGTACTTGTTTAAAAGTCAGTATGTGGGTATTTTATTATAATGTTTGTTTCAAAAAATATTTGGCGCAGTAGTTATGTATATTATTTTCAAAGTGACTGAATAAAGTACACTAGCAGACATGTGATTAACCATAAGAAGTGGTTTTACAAGATCTTGAAGTCAAGATTGATGCTCTGTTCTATTTCTGGGTACACAAAAGTCTGCACTTGTGGCACTGGGGCTGATGGTTTGGTACAAACAATCCTCCCCAAAGTGACAGCTTTAGGATTCAAACTCTATTTTTTGTTTATGCAGTTTATGTGAAGCAATTTGACATAGCATATTGATGTGATATGCCAGGAATGAATACAGGCATTCAGGATGCACATAATCTTGCCTGGAAAATTGCTTCTGTCATTAGGGGTATTGCCCCAACTTCAATGCTAGATACCTACGAAATCGAACGCAAACCGGTAAGGCTTTTATCTCCTATTACATTTTTTGAATGTGTATATATATTGATGTTAGATAAACTGATTGAAATTTATTGCTGTATTTTCAGATTGCTTTATTCAATACAAGATTAAGTCTAGAAAACTATAAAGCTGCCATGTCTGTTCCTGCTGCACTTGGTCTTGATCCACGTGTTGCAAATACAGGTACTCATAGTCAGCGTATGTAATGGATTTTTGTTGTTTTCTTCGTCATCAATCTGTTGATCTTACAAACAATAATGCTCAACACTTTCATTGCTAATTAACTGAAATTTAACTGTTTGTCTCCATTTAACTGCAGTACATCAATTTATTGTTAATGGGATTGGTTCCATCTTACCATCCGGATTGCAGAAGGTAGCTTTGGATGGAATTTTTGGTATAGGTCGTGCACAGCTCTCAGAATTTGTCTTAAATGAAAGTAACCCTCTTGGATCCTCAAGGTTGGCTAAGCTAAAACACATATTTGAAGAAGGAAAAAGCCTTCAACTCCAGTTCCCTGCTGAAGATCTTGGTTTTAGGTATCATTGTGAATAATTAGTTTTCCACATTTTGTATTATTGAGCTATATATCTCCATTCACATATTCCTCTAACTCTCTGTTTCTTTATTTATAAGGTTTTGTCCGTAAATTAGTCAGTTGGACCAATTTTATAATTGGAATCATTTATATCATTTGATGGACGTATAACTCAGCTGTTGAACTTAGGTACGTACAAGGAGCACTTGTGCCAGATAGTAATGACGTTGAGAGTCCTCCAGAAGTACTAACAGGGCGTCGGAGGGACTACACCCCTTCAGCACAGCCAGGATCGAGGCTGCCTCATATGTTTGTGAGAGTAAACCCATTATGTGAGGTTTGTGGCGTTGTTTACATGCCTAATCTATAACTATTCATCCTAACATAAACGATAGAGTTCTCTTGTCTTCCTTCTAGTAGGCATTATTTACTTTTATTTTAAAAATAATTATTAGTAATTTGCAACTTAAATAGACTATTTTTTTTTCCTCCCATAAAATTTTGAACTGCTGCCTTCATTTTATATTTTATTCAGATTTAGCTAGTGGATGTTTACTGATTAAAGCGTCAAGTTTCTTCTTTTGCTAAAGTGTAAGGATTGTTTTGCAGGAGACTATTTCTACACTGGATCTTGTGTCAGGAGATAAAGTTGAATTCATTCTCATCATCGCACCGGTGGAGGAATCTTATCATCTAGCTCGTGAAGCATTCAAGGTGGCTGAGGAACAAGAAATTTCTGTCAGAGTGTGTATTTTTTGGTCTACCGATTCCGTTGAAGGACTTGAGAAAGGAAGTGAAGCGGCATTATCACCTTGGAAGAATTATGTAGATGTTGTTGAAGCTCAGTCATCAACTTCAAATTGGTGGGATATGTGTAACATGACGAGCAGAGGGGCCATTTTAGTTAGACCTGATGAACATATTGCCTGGCGTACAAGTTCAGGACTTGCTGGGGATCCTAGAGTGGAAATGCAGAGGGTTTTTGCTGCTATATTGGGAGTACACCGTTAAAATAAACAGATAAACAAGATGATTTTGTATTGATTTTTTCAAGTAGATATACTGGCGTACTACACAGTTTAGAACTTGCTGGGGATCCCAGAGCAAAATGCAGAGGGTTTTTTCTGCTACACTGGGAGTGCACTGTTAAAATAAACAGATACACAAATTATTCTTTCAAGAATACTTTTCTTTTTTAAGTTAATCAACTCTTCATTGTCACACGTTCTAACAACGAAAACAACCTTTCTGCTTCCAAGGGTTAGACGCATACATTTGGCCATTCGTGGTAGGAGGCTCATGGACCCAGCTGTCCTGATTTGAACAATTCCTGTGTGCTCTTGCCTGGTTTTCTCTGTACTATTTAGACCAAATTTGAAGTGCCTCTCTTTAAAAGTTATATCCCTGCAAAAGATACGGTGTATTTTATGGAATTTTAGTTGAATGTTGAACCATTACTCGCGGTTTTTCTTGGATAGTCATAAGTCGCTGTTACCGGGGGATAAGGGAAAAGACTGCAAATTACTGTTTCATTCTGAATTTGGGTCGTATACTGTTCCATATTTTATTTTCTGATTTATGGATTCTGACAACATCTGCTGTGTCAAGCGATGTTTAGATGTCAGTGCCAAAACCTTTTCCCAAATTCTCACGTGCTTTAAGTTCGAGCATAACTTTTTCTTTCTCATTTTCCTAAACAAGCCCAATAGATGTTTGCAGTTCAATTGACAAGACGCGTAAGTTGGTGAGGAAGAAATTGAGTTTGATTTTCACCAAAAACATCCTTAGAGTAGGGTTATTCGAGAGCATTGTGAAAGTGATCCCAACACACAAATACACTGACGAATACAGTAAATTGAACATAGCTGGCATTTTAAATAGGTTGAAAGAACGCCATATTCACAATCATAACCAATCAGATTACTTTTGGCTGAGGAAAGAAAAAAAAAACATTCGTAAAATCACAAAAGTTGTATATAACCAGGATAACAGCAAGAAAATGACTTAAAGCAATGCCCACAGATAAATCCATTCCAAAATTGTTAAAACTAAATATATTTCCATTCCATCTAAGTGTAATCAATACAATTCAATTTATCGCCACAGTTGAAGTGATAATAAGATTAAGGGAATGCATGCTGGGATCTGAAGGGGGGAGCACATATCAGACTTTATCTAAGGGAACAAGGCTCTAGAAGAGACTGGTGTTTTTGATTCCTATACAAGGGTCCTATGGGGATGCCAACAACAAATCCTCAATTTCAGCTACTACCCAAGGTTATTAGATAACCAATACCCGCTGTTATAAGTCCAAGTACCCCACCGGCAATGACCTGCATTAAGAATTGAGAATATTAAAAAAGAAAACCATCAATTATAAAAGAAGTCCCAAAGCAATGAAGATCAAACTCAATTTATACTTTCGGATCATGGAAACCATTTATCTAAAACATTGGAATACCTACTTGACCTTCCTTTTTGTTTCAAAAGAAATTGTAAAATATATAACAAATTTAAACTACTTGTCTTATCTTCTAAAGATTTTATAAATTGGTTTGTCTAATATTCAGAGAAATAAGAGAAAGTGAGACACAGTGAAATAAGTGGAAGTGAAAATAATTCAAACCAAAAGTATAGCAGAGCGTGTCTAAAATGTGTAGCAATGAAAATGCCATAATTTTGTCAATAGCTCTTTTTCTAATGACTTGAAACCATCGTTTTGGCACAATATTATCTCAGTAAGGTGTGATTCATCATTCAGTTAATACTACTATATCAGATATTTTGAGTATAATAGAACCTTGATGGTACTAAAACAGTGTATTAAAAACAAGGTATACCTCAGCCCTTAACATTTTAAAAGAAGTATAATATAAAATGATAAAACATAGATTCAAATGTTCATAAAAGAGAAATATTAACACAACCATTACCTAATTGTTTCAAGCAGTGGCAGTTATATATTGAGTAACATGGTGTCCGATAATTATATAATATAAACAGTTGCGGAAAAGTGAAAAGTTTTCCTTATTCAAATTGATACAAAGGGGTATAATAAATAGCAAGAGGAAATTAATTCTGTACATTAATCTAAGCCTGAATATCAAGGAAGGATCTGCCTGAATATCAGAAGAATCTCATTGAATATAACGAAAATTTCTTTCCTATAATGCTAATCTAAAAAGATAGAAATCAAATTATGAGTCTGATTGATTTCCATAGATTAAAGCCATGATTCTGATTCTTTCCTTATTATTAACATTCTCCCTCAAACTGGGTGGTAGAAATCCATCCTTCCTAGATTGGAACTAATGCTTTCGTAAGTATTTCTTGAGAGAGCTTTAGTCAGGATACCTACTGTTTGGTTGCATGATAGAACCTACTAAACACTTGCAATGCCATGGCCAATCTTCTCCTTTCTCGACATGTTTTGTCCTATCATGGAGGACTGGATTCTTTGCAAATTCTAATAGCAGTTTTATTGTCACACATTATCGCAATTATATAATGGGTAAGAATTATGCTGTCATCCAACATCTTTTTAGCCAGATTCCTTCACATATACCTTGTGATTCTATATTCAGCTTCTATGCTATTTCTAGCCACACCATAGGTTGTTTCTTGCTTCTCCAAGTACCCATGTGTACCATACAAATGAGCAATAACCAATAGTTGACTTTCTTCTATCAGATGTACATCCTACCAAATATGAGTCTATATAATTCAATGCCCCTCTTTATGTTTTTTTTTTTTTTTT
>Ga0123340_1001385_pt1 | contig 20002 bp, 18 predicted proteins | sample SirMexnodulemix_FD_89961 | JGI IMG/M metagenome (GOLD analysis project Ga0123340, IMG submission 89961) | Root nodule microbial communities of legume samples collected from Mexico - Siratro Mexico nodule mix | ecosystem: Host-associated > Plants > Roots > Nodule | place: Mexico: Nepantla... | reverse complement strand
TATTAATTTAAATTTTTTTTGTTTTTACATAAAAAAAAAATAAAAAAAAAAAATATTTTTTGAAAGAAAAAAAAAAAAAAAAAAAAAAAATATATGAAAAGTTCAAAAATCCGAAAAATGAAATGAATCTTATGCCTTTAACTCTCCATGTAATAGTAGAAAGGTTTGCATGCAAAGTTAACCATAATAAAATTATCTTGATAAATGTAGTCAATTATATGTTAAAGAATGTTTACTGCATAATTGATTATGTTTTTAACCACCTAATCTTACACATAAAATCATTTAGGTTAAATATATAATTGAGATGTTTTAATATAATAAATTATATATTAATATTTATGTTTTTATTATAACCAATTAATTAATTAAAATAAAATAATTTAAATTTTAATATTTCATATGGAGTAATTTATTATTTTTATAATTTTTTTAAATCAAATTATTTTATAAGATTATAAATGCTAGCAAAATTAAATAATCGACAATTATTTTATAGGCAGATACTCAAATAGATTGTTTACCTCCAGTGAGTGTCAAGTATTTAAAAATTTAACATTTAACCACAATTTATTTTTAACATAGATACTTTGATTATGTTTTAAATATATTAATCTTTTCTTTAATTATTCTGTCATTTGAACTCACTCATTTACTCTCTTTTTTACTCTTAAATTCAAATAAAGACTAAATTTTTCCTATCTTAACAAATAGTAAAACGGTTTTGTGGTTAAAATAATAAGCTAAATTACCTTTTATATATTTGTAGAAATTATTTAATTAGTTCCTTATATTATTAAAATTTTTAACTAAGTTTATTAATTTTAAAAATTCATCAATCTGGTTTCTTGATCACATTATTACTTATTTCCTTTAAATATGTGATAAAATTAAATCAAATAATCCATTAAAAATTATTCTCAATGATTAAATTAGATGTGTATATCTATGACTTGAACAACTTCATAATAGATGAAATAAAATCAAATATCATTTATAATTGATTAAATATTCCATTATGATATTTTTCAAGTCTAAGATACACAAAATAAATAATTAATATATTCTAGAAATTCAACTTCATATTAAATCTAAGTTGATTTTGAGTAATCTTGAAAACCACATGGATGAATTATCGATTCAACTATTAAATCATAATAGCTACATATTTTTGTTCTTTAATAAGTCTCCAAACACCTTAAACAAATAGCCAATATGTTGAAAAGGCACACTTCTTCAATAAGTATATGTTTCAAGATGTATAAATTATAAATTGACAACTGATTGATTTGGTTTTCAAAGATACTTAAAGTTAACTAAAATCATTGTTTATTTGATGTTTTTTAGACTACTTAAAAACTATATGTATTTAATCCATTATAAATAGTGCTTATTATAGTTTATCTTAAATTTTCTAAGAAGTCATACATACACTTTAATAGTTTATGATTAGTGTTTAATTGATTATTTAATTTGATTTTTTTTATCACTTATTCACATTTTAATCATCATTTGTACCAACCTGATGAAAAAAAATTAAAATTGATGTTATTTTAGAAATTTAAAAAGTTAATTGAACTTTTTAGTAACATAGAGACTAAGGAGGAGAAAAATAATTTAAGAAAAGAAATTATGCTCCACCTATTTGATAAGAAAAATATCATACACAATAAAAAAGAATCTCCCTTTCTTTCCCTCTGAGAAAAAATATTCCAAATGCAGCAAGGTAAAAAATTTGCGGTACTCCTATTCTATTTTTGGTACTGGAGACAAGGTTAAATCTGCTAACAGCATTTGTAAAATATTATTATATTATATAAGAGCAATGATTGACGGTGGGAGGAGAAGTGATGAAATCTGTCACCTGTTCACACAGTCACATGTCACTTAAGTAACAATTACGTAATTAATTAGTCTACATATCAACCCAATCAATCAATGAGCACACCAAATTAATATTTCTCTTAAAACTCGCAATCACATTGACCTCACCCATTAAACAAACCGTTAATTTGATTCTTAAAATATGCCATTTCTCTCAAACAGTTCTTAAACTAATAAAATTAAATAAATAAGTTACAAAATAGTACAAATTATGTTGTACACTTTTTAAAGTGTCAATATTAAAATATATAAGGGTTTTTTTTTTATGTCGGCAAGAGGGAACCATAAAAATGATATTTTGTGGGTAGCAGATTAAGGAGAAAATGAAAGTGGGAATTTATTGATATTTTATAATCCAGTATCCTTGTTGAATGCGTGGAAATTTGTTTAATATAGTACATAATAAGGAAAATGAAATGAGGAGCTGGCATTTTCCTTTATAGCAGTCGCTTTCGACTACCTCCCCCGTTTGTTTTATTGTTTCTAGTACTTGGTTGGCATTATATAGGAAATACCACTTCTTCTCTTCCTCTTCTTCTCTCTTATGCTCTTCTCTTCTTCCACCTCTACTTCTACCCTCTTCTTCACTCCACACACTTCTTCTCTCTCTCAGCTTCCAATTTCGCTTTCTTCCAGAGGGGAACACACCCATGAAGAGGCTAGTAAGTACGTTGTTAACAAATTAAAAAAAAAATGATTTTTCATGGTGGGGTTGTTTGTTTTCATTTATGTTCTACCCCGGAAAAAAAAGGAAAAACCTTTTCTATTTTCACCCAATACCCACAATTGATCTCGGTGTTTGTTCTGGATTTTGTAGTGACTTCCGAGGTTAAATTGTGGTATAATGCCTTGGGTTTTCGTAGTGAATTATGTCAACCCCTTGTTGTCAAGATCAATTCTCGAATCGGAAAGGATCTCGCGGAAGCGAATTTAGGGAGTATTGGTCGGTGGTTGATTGCGCCGTGGCTGATTGGTTGTGACATTGTTTTCGTGTCTCTGAAAAATGGGTCTAGAGATTTTTTTCGTCAATGTTTATGGTCTATTGCTTTCTCCTAGCCTAGCCTTTCCATAAGAGTGTCTAGCTGAAATTTTTTCTATTAATATCCATGCTATGCTAGTTTGAATTCCTTGTTTCAATTTGGTTTCTAATTATCCTAATTATACCTATTAATTGCCCTGCGTTTTTTCCTGGAACGTTTTTAAAAGTTATATCTGATTTAGTTAGCTTGCTTGCTTTAAGTTTGTGTTGTTAATTGCTTGGTAGTTCCACAAATATTCCTGGTTTCTTTCCTTTTGAAAATGTGAAGTGTTCACACCTTTAATATCAATTTATGTCTTTTGCCCTTTGCTTCTGTAATTACTACTTCTCGCAATCGCTTTGTTCTCTGGGCAGAAGGCAAAATCTCTTCACGACGAAGCTCAAATGGAGTGTTTATGTTGCTCTTGAAGCACTAATTTATTCTTTTTTTGAAGTTTTAATGAGTTTCATTTTATGGTATCTTATGTTTTGATGTCCACATTGCCCTTCTTATTGTTTTTACCTTATTAGCGGTGGGCTTTAAATCTTCTCCTTTTCTTCTTTCTTTATAGGTAACCGTGCTTTTACTCATAGTATTAAGCACTGCTTTGGGAGACAAAGGTGATGATGGACCGTGTAAACAGAAAGTGTTGGATCCTAGGCCTCACAGTGTGTCAATCTTAGAGTTTGGAGCTGTTGGAGATGGAAAAACATTGAACACAGTTGCGTTCCAAAATGCAGTTTTTTATGCCAAGTCATTTGCCGACAAAGGTGGTGCTCAACTATATGTTCCATCTGGCAGATGGCTTACAGGAAGTTTCAACCTTACCAGCCACCTCACTCTCTTCCTTGAAAGAGGCGCAACCATCATTGCATCGCAGGTTTTAATCATTAACTTGAATTTTAGCCCCCATTCCAATTACCTTGTCCATTTCATAGACAAAAGCTAAGGGTTTCATTACATAATGCTTTTGTTTCTTGCACTATTCTTCTAACCTTGGGTGATCTTGCAATCCTGCCAGTCTTCTGCAGCATAAAAAGTGTATATGAAATGATTTTTCTGTAATCTGCAGATGGAAACTGCCTATATACAATATTTTCTGGAATGCCAATTCTGCTCGCTCCAGAAAATTTTACATGTGCCTTTCGTTTTGTATCATTTCAGGATTATGCACACTGGCCTGCTGTGGATCCCCTACCCTCGTATGGTCGGGGAATTGATGTTCCAGGTGGGAGATATTGCAGTTTGATTTATGGACGCAACTTAAGTGATGTGGTGATTACAGGCAGGGATATACTTCCATTACAATATTGTTATTTTTCTTTTTAAGTATTTATAAGATAGGATGAACATTGCTGTGCTACCAGACTTAAATTGGTGAATTTAATAATTAATAATTGCAACAGGTGACAATGGAATTATTGATGGGCAGGGTTCTGTTTGGTGGGACCTAATCAGAACTCATTCCTTAAATTACAGTAGACCACATATTGTAGAACTTGTTGGTTCTGATGATATCGTAATCTCAAATTTGACCTTTTTAAACTCTCCTGCTTGGAGCATCCATCCAGTGTATTGCAGGTACAAGTGGTTCATGTTTGTGTCTGTGACTTATTTTTTAAATGGAGCTGTTTTGTTTTATATGTATCTTTCGCAATGCATGCAGCAATGTTCAAATCCATAACATAACAGCTCATGCTCCAACCGAGTTCCCGTACACAAGTGGTATAGTTCCAGGTAATTTGATAAATTATTACTTGTGTTGTGACTTCAGATTTTTTATCTAATACACAACCCTCGCACATTTGAACCTTGAACTTTTTAGCTCTCTAAAAAATTTATTTAACTAGCAGTAAGAGTTCTAAATACAAATGAAGAAAGGGTGCCTTTCTCAATTTTCATATTTGGTGTATTCCATTTCACAAGTTTTCTGATTTGTTTATGCAATTCTAATAGATTTTTATCTATACTTTCATATTCCAAATCTGGTTTAGTCATGTAGTGATAGCTTCATGTACATTGCTTTCTTGGAGGTGTGAACTATTTTTTCTAGATGAATCTCATTAGTATTTGCTGCTTGCAGATTCTTCCGAGCATGTTTGCATTGCCAACAGCAATATTAGCACTGGTCATGATGCAATTGTGCTGAAGAGTGGTTGGGATCAATATGGAGTTGCCTATGGAAAATCAACCTCGAACGTCCACATCAGTAGTGTTTATCTACAATCATCATCTGGTGCTGGCCTAGCATTTGGAAGTGAGATGTCTGGAGGCATATCTGGTATAATTGCAGAGCATCTCCATATTATAAACTCGACAATTGGCATTGAACTGAAGACAACTAGGGGTCGAGGTGGCTATATGAGAAACATCTCCATTTCTGACACAAAATTGGAAAATATTTACTTGGGTATCTGCATGACAGGATTCTCTGGCTCCCATCCAGATGACAAGTATGATCCTAATGCAGTTCCGGTTGTTGGTAATGTTACTTTTGAGAATGTGATTGGCGCAAATGTTGCTATTGCTGGGAATTTTTCAGGAATAGTTGATTCACCCTTCACTCCTATCTTCCTTTCAAACGTGACTTTTTCTACTGGTTCTGAGTCTTCTTCTTCTTCATGGTTTTGTTCTAATGTAATGGGAGTCTCTGAGGATGTGTTTCCTGAGCCATGTCCTGACCTGCTGAACACGCAGGCAAACTTTTCGTCCAGCATTTCTTCTCTACATCCATCGTCTAGTTATGTCTCAAGCGCATGAGATAACCATCTCTAAGAATCTAGTCATTCCTTTGATTCAACCTGTACATGAGACACAGCATTCATATTCCATCGGGAACTTCATTACAATTTTCCAATAAAAGAAAATTCTTGATGTAAAGATGTTCTTTCTCCAACATTTCAATGAACCTTCCTCTTGTCTGTGCATGAAAAGTCCGTCTAGAGTGGTGTCAGTTCTGAATACTCTATTTATGTACAGCCTCGATTTCTTCATTGATGTAAAAGAAATTTTTGATGTTGTACAGCCTAAGACGCTATTTGCTTTCAACTCACCATGTATAATATGGAGTGCTACATGGTTTTCTTGTCCATGGCTGGGCATTGTGAGGGTGTTGGTGTGCTGGTTTTGGCAAAACTAAGGTTTTTCTTTGCATAAGTCTCTTTTTTTTTTAGAGCGCTGTATTAATCTAGACTATATTTGTTCATTGTTTCTTGATATTGCATCGTTTTTGGATTGATAAAATTTAGAATAAAGGATGAGTTTAAAAAATGTTTACAATCAAACTTACATTTACACCTCATTTTAAAGAGATTAGATACAACAAAACTTTTTTTTTTTTTACTTCATTCAACAAGCCTTGTCCTGAATTATCAGCTTAGCTTTGAATATTAGGATGAATTATTTTGTTGTTATGAGATGACAAGTACTAGAAACCCAAATGAAGGTAGGGATCATGGGAATGTAGCATGCTTAAGGTTGAAAGATTCCTTTCCTAGTGTCGGGTTAGTGGTTTTGATTCATCTCAAGCATTTTGCAATTGCTAGACAGCTAATCACCTATCATGGTGACAGTGGAAAGGCTATTTTCTTGTCACCACTAATTCCAGCCATCTGGGGAACCTATAACAACTGACCTTAACTTTCTCATGTAAGCAGCACTAAACTCCCATCTGATATGCAAGCAAACAAAACATGGTATCATCAAATCTACGTATTGATACATATTCTCAATATCTGACTGTATAGTCCTAATCTTTATCATAATTACGCAAGTTACAACTGTGACGGGTTACGAGTATGAACTCCCAACTACAGCCAAAGCCATGTGGCCAACCCTTTAAGCCGAATCTAAACAAAGTTGGTCTATTATGAGAATCTTTTAAAGATTGTTTCATCCAAGCTTTTTTGTTCAAGATGTAAGTGAAAGGATAAAATAGAATATAAATGCCTTCCACTTTTTCTGTAACCTGACCTATATTTTCTGTTTCCAATTTCTTTGATCGGGTGGGACATGCTCTGGCATCCAATTTCTGCAAGATTGCTGCTAAAAGAAACCAATCACACCTATAATGGGAAGGAGAAAATAGATAAAGCCTCATAGATTAGATAATTAAAGTAATCTTTATATATAAAAGCAAGGTAATGTAAGAGTAATACTTCTGTGCCTAAATTGAGTACATTTTGTAATTTTTATTTTATCTTTCTTCATGTTATTTATGGCCTTTTCATTAATCTTAATAATAAATTAACGCAATATTGATAAGTAAATATAAACTCAAATATCTTAATAATGTTTCATTTTTTAATCTTATAAAAAAACACATGATTAGAGAAAAAGACTTCAATATATGACCAAGTTTTTTTGAACGAAGATAATATATGTTTTATCTACTTACATTTTATAGTAATTATCTTGCTATTCTCTTACTTGAAACTTTGTTTTAATCAAATATAATTTTAATCTAACTATTAGAGAAGATTAAGTTTAATATTTTATCTCTTTGAACATATGAAAAGAAATTTAGATTTTTTTTCTATAGGAAAGGAGGAAAAAGTAGAATTTGTAGCAAAACCTTTGAAGAATGAGCTAATTTAAAAGAGATTTTGGATCCATCAAGGGTCATTCATGCATCTAGTGATGAGACATAGGTTTTGCAGAAAAAAAAAAAAAAAGTTTCTCACGTAATGGGTGATCAACCAGAAAGCTTTCGCTATACTTTCACGGTTTTTCAATCTACTTTCCTCATTTTTGTATAATTTTTTCTTCATCATCAAAAAATTTATTTTTATATTTCACCCTATTGTGGGATATCACTCGTAACTTTTTTCTAGGAATTTGTGTAAATACTCTCATTGTCTTAAACTGATATAAAACACTCGAATTGTGTATCAAGGAATAAATCATTATTTATTGATATTTTCTAATCATTTCACTTAAAACAAGTGGTTCCATTGAGTTAGACAAGGAATTAATGCTTAAAAAAAATTAGGTTCTTTTTATCTAAAGAATTCAATTTTGAGATAATTTTAATGATTTCTATTAATGTTAAAAGTTAAAATGTTTGATTGGGTATCACATTGCAAAAGAATGTGTTTAGTGAAATCTAATCCTGTATTTTCATTTCATTTGCACAGACTCAACTTTGTGTTGGTATTTTAGTGACTCTTTCATAGTCCTTTATAACAAAATATGATAAGCAATTTTTAAAAATTCTACTTTTATTTTTCTTATCTCTTATATCAAATAAATAAATAAAATAAAATATATTAAAAAATCATTTTATATAACTTTTTAATTACCATTCAATGATAATTTGGATAGAATTTAAAAAATTTGAAAAATACAGAATATTATCGCCAAAATTGCTTCGCTAATATAAAAATAGTAATATTAATCTATCTTAAAATATCAATAAACAGTGGATTACAGAAAAGAAAATATTGCAGAGAATCTAGCTATTTATGGGTACAATGGATATACATGTGTAAATGGTAAGTATATATTCCAACACCTTTAAAGTAGTGCTCTACATTGTATACATTAAATATCTCCTGTTTCATATAATTCAACAAATATGATAATTATTCTTCCTTCTTTCGAACAATTTAAAGAACGATGCAAAGTTTACAATAATTAAAGACACGAAACAAGAAATAATTTAGTTGGAAGTTGAAAGTCTATATTGATAATTATGAATTGAATGCACACTCTAAATTCCAACATTATGCAAATATTATTTCATTATATTCATAACTATTCTTCTTGTCTTTGCGACAAAGATATCCTAAGTGCTAGATTTGCCACAGACACACCAAATAACATGGTCCCATACCACAACAAGGGCAAACCTTTTATTTTTCCTTATCACTCTGTTCACCAACATTATACATACAAAATAAGGAACCTCAATAACAATTTAGGCTTTTATTATGCCTTCAGTTTTGTTCCCAGATGAAAGCAAAAGGGAAACTAATAGATATTTGGTTTAACTACGTTTTTACTTCTAACATTAATTTATTTTATTTAATCTGGTTCCATTAAAAGAAGTTGAATTAAGTCTCTTAATTTTTAAAAATACAGTAATGTGACTACTTTTCACCCAATTAACAATAAAATCATTATAAATAAATATCAAAACTTTAATTTAAGCATAATATAATATCATAACCAGTGCTTAATAACAATTCATAGAATTAACTATATAAATTTAAATACATAAATGGATCACATTGTTACATTTTTAAAAAAAGGGATTTAACTTTGGCAGAACCTTAAAAAATCACATTGTTACATTTTCAAAATTAAGGATTTGATAAAAAGAAAGTTACTAAAGTTAGATATTTTATTTCTAGTTAGTTTGTGTGAATTGTTGATCCTATATATTCCTTTTAAGTTAATTTCTATTCGATATAAAATTTAGATATTACTTTTTCTAATATATCTTCCAACTTTCATATTGATACGTAATTCATATAATAGGTGACTCTAAATATAAATTTAAAATAATTTCTGATATCATCTTTTTAAAATGTGAGTTTGGATTTAACTAAACTTTAAAAATGGAATTACAAATAAAAATTGTTGTCCGCTTATATTTTTTATAGGTTTCTATTGCCCAGTATTTACTTGAGTTTTCCTCCATTTTAGACATTAACAATTATCTTATTCTCTAATACTATTCATTACATTATTGATAAATAAATTTCATTTGTTTAGTAATTTAATTTGTTCTTACAACGAAAAGACTTGCAAAAACGAATAGTGTCATCATCTTTAATCAAAACTGGCCTCACACTTCAAAAACATATTAAAAATATGCGACTAAAACAGGAAATTAAATTTACTAGAAGCAAATTATGGATCTAAAATCATATTTAGCATATTATTTAAAATTAAATAATCAAATTTCCTTGAATAATGGTCATGTGAGAATATTAATTAATTTTTTTAGTTCATCTCAGTCTTTGAGATCTTAATTTACTTTTTTGTGAATGTCATTGTATCACATTATTTTTAAAGAATCTTATTGTAATATTTTTTTTCCAATGCATGAGTATTGTAAAACCCAACTTTAATAATAATATTTTTGTTTGAACTTCTCGAGTGAGGAGTTGTTTTTAAGACAAAAATATTTTTATTTTTTTTATTTTTATGGTCCATATTTTATTTAGGATATCAAATTTTAAATTTTATATTCTGTTAATACACTTTAAAGAGAAAATTTTATAATACATATATTAAACTCCTAACCAAAGTTATAATCGTATACATGATACCTTAGGTGCACACAGCTTCACACATCATCTTTATACACATTCCCAAAAATTTTGACAAGTTATCAACTTCAAAAAATTAATTGAAAAGAAAACTATGTTATCAACTTTAAAAAATTAAATAAAATTAAAAGGGTTGCTTGTATGAGAAACTTTCTTTCTTACCATATTTTTTTTTTTACATAATGAAAAATTTCATTCTCGATTCTATAAGAATTTTTGTGAAAGTCTTTCATCTTTGCTTCTTTCCTATGAAGAGAAAAGAACCTTCTTTCCTATGGAAAGAAAAGAACCTGTGATTTCCTTTTTGATAAATTTTCAATGAACAACTTCAACAAAATCTTTCGATTTCTTTACTATGATGAACTCTATGTATTCCCCTATCCATTTATTACATTGAATATAGAAAATAGCAATATCTGAGTTTCTCTTTCTTAGCAATGTTAGTATACTAATATCACAACTGTATTAATATTTAACATCTTAATTATATATTTAAAATGATTATTTTTATTAACTAATCCAAATTATTACTTGGTATTTATCAAATTTACATTTTAAAACAAAAATTTCTAACACAAATTAAATTGACGTTCCATCATGTTACTTACATGAGTCGGGAAGAGGAGAGAAATAGGAGAATACATAAAGAGAGTACAGCTTTAGCCTTTATGAGAAAAGGGGCAACCAAAACAAGAAAAAATAGACTTTACAAATCAGATCATTGTTGCAATTTTGACCATTGCAGTGGTGTTGAATTTTTACATCACCTAAAAACTACAGTGTAAAATGAAAAAAAAAAAAAAAAAAATACTTGATCCAATGTAAAAAAAAAAGAAAAAAAAATAAATATTATAAAAATCAATATTGTTAGAAATAGAACAATATAAAGTGAAGTGAATTTTCAAAAACACAAAAAAATAAAGTGAAAAAAAAAAAAAAAAAAAAAAAAAATCCTTGATCCATGGTAGAAGCAACGGGCGTTATTGCCTCCACTATCTGTGTAGATACAACTTACAAAACTTACAAACATAAACCCAACAAAAAATTATTGCAACTCTCCATCTAAAAAATGGAAAAGAAACAAAAAAATCATCCTTTTAACGTCCCACATAAATAACATGCTTACTTTCTACCACCAGTTTTACGTTTCATGTCAACTGGAGTTGGATGTCTTCCTGTTCGATTTAAGACACCATTTGGTTGTTTTCGTGAAGGTGAAGGACCAAGAGAAGAATTGATGTTATTCTTGCTGCAAAATTGCATCAATTAAGTTATCAACATGCATGTTTCTTTCTTCAGAATAAACTCAACTAAGAGGAAATAGTCATTTGTATAAAGAAGCATTACCTCAATATGGGGCTATTTGTTGGCTTAGAGACAGGTCTCCTAACCTTTGATCCATTACCATTGGCTATGGTGGTAAGCTTGGAATGATTAAATTGCCAAAGCAAGTCAGGCTCCGAGGAATCAGTGGTTGTATCATCAAGATCATCCATGTCATCTGAACCAGCAATGTTAAATTGGTTATGCCCCATGAACATATTGTAGGATCCATCTGAGTACATTTTGGAAGAATCTCGGAGATATTTCTGATAAAACTCCTCGGATAAGTTCCCACTGTCTGCTTCCCAACACCCTAAGATGTTGCCAGTTTTGTTTGCATCTTGTTTGTTTACCATGACTTTATCAACCCACTCTCCTGAACCAGTTTCTTTGTCATCTTCCCGGAAGTTTTGTCCAGGATTGTTCACTGGTGGCCAGGGTGGTGAATTCGCAGACATCTCATCAAAATCATAGCTTTGAGTCTTTTGTCTCAATGGGGTATTACTGTGAAGCTGCAGGATCAATGGTTAAAATTCCATCAGTGTTCAACATAAGTAAATTGATTGTTCAGATTCATAATTTTGAGGATCTCTTTGTATAACAAAAATGTTCTTCTCCAAAATCATCTCAGAATTTATGCTCTAAAAGTACACACCTCTATGTTGCCGACATCAACCATTGGTTGCCGGCATCCTAGGCGATCACTCCCAATATCTACTCCCCGTTGGCTTGCATGATAAGGTGTTAGCTCGTTAGGCATTGTCCTATATTTTTCAGAGCTTCCAGATAAAGAATGCTGAGATTCACCGTCCTTTCGTCCCAATGCTGCCTTGAGGCTGGCTATCTGAAACATTATTCATAAAGTTAGCTTAACCGTAGTGCTAAGACTTTCTAAGATTATTATGAAGAGCCACATCGGTCAAATTTGAATATCAACCTGTTCTTTGAGCTCTTTGACATCTGCCCCATCCTTGTTTACTCTAGCAGCACCAAGTTCAACAGTGGCAACTCTTTCTGCAAACTTTAAGGTGCTAATTGTTTCTCCAACAGCATCCACCTCCGGGCTTATGTGAACAAACATAAGTGTCTTGGCCTGTCCTCCTGAAATAAATGCCAACCAACGTAATGAGATAATCAAATTGTGTATCCAAGAATAGAAAAGAGTACAGAAAGGCTTGAAGCAAACTAGCTTCTTGAACCTTACCAAGTGAGTCTTGGAGTAGCTGTGTGAGTTTGCTATTTCTATAAGGAACGTGTTGGTTCCTCTGAGCAAGGGAAGCAATGACATCACCCAGAGCTGAAAGAGATTTGTTAATATGCTGAGCCTCTTTCAATCTGTCTCCCGTGGCCTCAGATTTGTCAACTCTCTCACTTCCTGCCAAGTCAACCAGATGCATGCATCCACGTAGAATAGTTCCAGACGTTAAATCTCTTCCTTGCACATGAACAGTCAGGCAACTGCCAATTTGACAATTTAAGAAGCCAATGGTTAATTGTTTCATTTAAGGAAAACACAGCATAAACAAGAGTGGACGACAGGACAATGAATAGGTAATACCTGTGTGATCTGCTACTACGGTCATTAAGGGCTGTAGCCCCAACTGCACGATTCCTTTGGCCCAGGTTCATTAGTTCTATAACATCTCTTGTTGATGATACTGGGACTAGGCATGCATCTGGTACACTGAGCCCTCGATGAGAATTACTACGAATTTCCAATGTAAGAAATGGTTAAGGGAAAAATGCATCATCAGTAATGGTTGTTTTCATCCTATGCTTAAGTCAATTATATATGTATTCTAAATTATTTTTTAAGGTAACAGCTAAAAGGATATCTTTTGTTTGATCCATCAGTAACCAATAAATCTCTGACTTGCTCATTATAAATCTCGATCATTTGGACAGACACATCATAGCAAAAAGTGTCTCTTCTTTGATCTGCTGTAAGAAATAAATCACTTAGGGCCCTGTAATTTACACCTTGGCTTTTCTCTGTGATCTCTTTCGGTCCAGTCTACAAGAAAAAAACATAAATAAGAAAAGTGTCATTAAAATTTCAAGTATTTTTAGGCTACAACTGACAACTAAATGCAACTTACCATTGTGTAAGTTTTTCCCGATCCTGTTTGACCATAAGCAAATATACAAACATTGTAACCATCAAGAACAGACCTAATGAGTGGCTGCATATCGGAGAAGACCTCCGCTGAAAGCAAGACAATTTTTTTATCAATATTTACTAAGATATAGTGATCCTGAGATAACTGAAATTGAAAACCAAACCAAACCAACCTTGGGATGCAGCCGGTCCAAAGACTTTGTTGAAGTTGAAGGGTCTGCGCGCTTTCCCATTCTTTGAAGGAATACTAATTGTGATAGTTCCATCTTCTATATTATCCACTGTGCTCGAATAAACTGGTTGTGCAGATAAGAAGGGTCTTACTCGACAGTACACCCTAATACTTCCTGATCAAACAAAATTAACCATCTTGCTTTTATCAAGACAAAATCCTTTCAAAGGTGTGAATGGGACATAGGATATAACTCATATAAGCTTAAAGCAGCTAGTCAATCAGCAATTTACCCTTAAGATCCTGGACTTGATTGTATAGTTTGCGATTTTCTTCAAGTACTCTATGATATCCAGAAGCAGCATGAGCTAAGCCATGAACGTGCTTGCCTATAAAGAGAAATGGAAAATCAAATAAGATGCAGCACAGCATTCACAAATGATAATGCAGATTATATAGGAATGAAACAATAAATAAAATAATCACAAGCAATATATTACCTAGATTGGAGAACTCCTCATGAAACTTGATTTGCAGGAACTGCATACCAGCTTTGGTGGTGTGAATTGTTTGCTTCAGTTCCTTAAATATACACAGAAGGTAATATTTTACTAATAAATAAACAAATTTTGAAGTTCAAAAGATTAATATTATCTAGGCTGCTCCCTACTTGAATATCTCTTTGCTGTTGATCAAAGAGCACTTGCTGCTTCAAACGTTGCCTTTTTGATTCCTCATCATCAACAAGGGTTTTATGAAGGAATCCTTCTTTCTTTTTTACTGTAGGAATCTTGTTATCCGTCTAGTCAAATAAAAACTGGATAAGCACGAGCATTTTCAAGTTTCACGAAGGTCCTCTGATATGTTAAGCTTGGGGGCAGTACTATTACCTTTTTATCTGCCATAGCAAACTTTGATACAGATCCATTGCCTTGGGACCCAGCACCTCTTAAAATTTTTGTCTGTAAATTAAATGATTAATAAATAATCAAGAACACAGCTTGCCAAAATGATCAAGTAACAAGTTTTTCTTTCCTACTAATGGAGCCATGTACAGTATAAAAATTTATGCACCATCACCTAAAAACAATGACATTATACATTAATAAGGTGAAGTGGTATTGTACCTGTTCTCCCTGGCTTGCAATGCGATGCTCAAACTCCTCTACTACCTTGTTCAAGACTGATTCAACTAACTGTTCCACAGAGAAGACAATGTAACTTAAAGCAAGTAATCTCAAAAGCCCTCTTGCATTACAAATGACAAGATTGAAATTCGTGAATGCAAGACTAGTTGATAAATATCCGTAAGGTAGTAGATGTTCCACGGTTACAACATACTGTTGGAATTCAATACCAAAATGTAACAGACTAATACTCCATTTGTCTAACTTAACAAACAAAATTATCTTGTGAAATACAGAAAAAACGTAGCCCCCTTACCAGTGGAACTTCTTCGGGCTTCTTATCTAATAGTACTGCACGAACAAGCATACTCAAAGAATGAGATCCGGACTGCAGTGTCAAAATGAAAAGAAAAATTCGTTCAGTTATTATTTCTGTTCAACTAGACAAATTCACAGAACAGGCCAAGGCCAAAAATAAAGCTTACCAACCATTTTATTAGGCTCAATATCAGATGTAAGAGCAGTCATGGATTTTTCACTCATGGATGAGTTCCGCGACAAAGAATTAGTAAATGGCTCAGAGTTTTTCCGCACAAAAGATTTTGCGGAGATTGTGGGTTTGACAGTTCCACCAAATTTCCACACACCATTACTCCCAGTCTGTTTCCATTCACTATAGGACTTAAGGGCTAAGACGCTGTTCACAATCCTCGCTGATTTTCCTCCCTAAAATACAAATCAATAATTTAGCAGAAAACCAACACAAAACATTATCAAACTTCCAAATTCCAATGTACACAACGTTGCTAAGTGCCGAGGAATTATCTGTTGTTATGTGTCGTTAACAATTCAGTTCACACCATGACATATTTGTTACACAAAATTTTGAAACTGTAATATGTATATGGTCCTTTACATACTTGATCAAGATCAGATGCCTCAAAGGTAGGAATTCCAATTTCATGCACAGCCACCAGAAAGTTCCTCACGTTTTCAAAATACTGAAATGCCGATAATGGTGCTCCATCAGGGATTAGAGAAGAATTAAGAGGACTCTCCACAACCTTTAAGAGTAATACAGAGGTTACATTAGCAAATAAGCAACGACATTAAAACCGAGTATAAAAAAATTAAAACCATGCTCACCTTCGGTACAGCACCAGGTTGAACCTTATTAAGAACATTACAGAGGATGATCCCACTTCTCAAACCAAGCCTAAACTCATCCTCAGAGGGCTCTGCTGGCAAATCTTTAGCTGCAACAACTCCAACCATTTTCCTCAGCCACCCTGCTGCTTCATACCTTCTGAATGCTGCATTTTATATACTTTCAATCTCAGGATAACTATTTTACAAGAAAATGGCAAAACTAGCATAGCAAAAAAGGACTATAATTGAACACGTTCATGGAGAAACATGAAACATGAAACATGAAACATGACAATTAGACCTGGAACAATTAAACATTACAACGAAATGCAACGAACCCAAAATTCAAAAACTGAATTTTGACAAAATCCCAGAAAAATAACGGGAAATTACCAGCTTCTTCTGCTTTTCTAGATTCCAAGTCAAGATCTTTGAGACGAGTACCGTGCTGTTGAAGCACATCCTCCACCACGGATGCCACTGAAAACGACAATGCCGCCATAACAAACAACACCACACACCAACCGAGCCTTAAGTTAACCTCTTTATCTCCCACCAGAGACTATGTTCGGCAATTCAACTCATCAACATTGTCCTCACCAGAAGCTGGATTCCACAGCACCCCAAAAGAAAAAAGAAATAATATTGATGAGTAACTACAGAGAAGCAATGGAAAGATATATCAAAAGTTTATTATCTTCTCTCTCTCTTACTCACTCTCTTTATGTCTCTCTGATATTAACACTTGATGATGATGATGAGGGTTGCTGAGGTTTCTTTGTTACCAATTCAAACACACAAAGATTCTCATCGTTTACCTTTTGCTTTTCTCTTTCTCTGTACAGATACAAAGTGGTACTCAAACAACTCAAATGCTTCTTCCTCTCACTTTCTTTCTTTCTTTCTCTCTGTATCCACTTTATACTCCACCACTCTGTTGCTTCTCACCTTCCCATGCCTCCTCAACTCCGAACCTCTCTCTCTTCCGAACCTCCACGTTCCTATGTTTTAAACTTTAATAAACACGTATTAATCTTTTGTTTTGTTTCCTAACTCCGTTCTCATTTCCATCATCTTTTCTTTCACTTCATCCCAAGGCGCGTGCACTTCAACCTAGAAAACTGCAATTTTTTGGGACACTTTATTTTTTAAAGCTCGTTTTCTTTTTCATATTTTTCAACGTGAATGGAAATTTTTTGTTGGATATTTCGAAAATCCTTTCAGATCCTGCTCACGATTTTTGGTTAAATAAGAAAGAAACCAAAACCCACGAAATCAACCACGTTCTTTAAAAGAACTTAATGATGGACAAAGATAACGAAAAGTACAAGTAAATAATAGAATATTTATCTTGTAATTATTTGAGCGAAAGAAGAAAAAAACAAGTAATAGTATAACATTATATAAATAATTTTAAATAAAAAATGTGAGATAAATAGAAAAAAAAAACTTTATAAACAAAATATTTATAAATTGTACATGAACTCCAACACAAAAACTCCTCTTCTTTCCCTCAATTCATTTATCCAAACAAAGTGACTAATTATCTCCATTCATTATCATCCATCCCGATACATGATAACAAATAAAGCATTGATCTACAATAAATGATTGTTTCCCTTTTTAAAATTTATAATTTTTTAACTATTAGGATTATGGTTAATCACTTATAAAACTTATTTATGATTTAATAGAAATCATTTATATTATTTTAATATAAATCTTACATACATAAAATGGTTTTATATTAAAGAGAATGCTTTCTATATAAGTTATGCTTACGGCTAAAATAAGATAGAACCTTTCTTCAATTTTAAACCGCTTATATAGAAGTTATATTAAAATAATACTTTATTTATAACTAATTTCTATTAAAAATGCCTTCAATAAAACCACAAATTTATCCTAAATTTGGATTGGTTATGAAATTAATTTTTCGGTTTAGAATTTGGTTACACCAGAAATAGTTTTTTGTAACTTTCCAAAAAATATATTATGTAAGAATCAAATATAGATTTTCTTACAATTTGTGTTGTGAATTGATCTACACCTATTTTTTTATGTTTTTTTACTTGTTACACGTTAGTTTTACCATTTTATTATTTAATCCAGTGTTTTTCTATTCATCTACCGATCTTTGGTAAAAAAAAAACATTATTTGTCTGTATTATATATTTTTTTTACAAAAACATAAATAAAAAGAGTTATAGTTGTGATTAAAATAAGTGAATGATTTGTGATATTTATTTGACGATGTGAATAATTTAGAGAGTGTAAATAAAATTGTTAAAAATAAATAACCAAGACACTAATATACACTAAAAAAATAAAGTATCTCATTTATATATAATTATAGATAAAAAAAGAGCTTTAAGTGAAAAATAATAAAAACAATTTTTTTTTTATCCTTTTGCATTGTTTTTCAAGTTCGAGCTTAATTTTTCTAAAATATAATTTTAGTCTATTTAATTTTAATATGTACCATTGTCTGTCATTGTTCAGACATTGTCTCCAAGAAGAATAAAATTTGTTTAAATAAATCTCGAAGAACAAAAAAGATGATGTATTTCAAAAATTTAAAATACTCAACGGATAAAAAAAATACCGGAAAACTATATCTGAAGTTTAACTATTTTAGAGTTACAAGAAACACATATTATCCTATATTGATACTAATAAAAAAATGGAGACAAATTGTTATGAATCACCTAATAATCTTTACCCCTATCATGGTTTAGAAAATATATGAAATTAATGTATTTTTACAAGCCACTTCCGTATAGATTGATGATTTGCAACGCTGCTAACTATGAACACTGTTTAAGCCTTTGTTTTTATCAGGTGCTTTCTGGGACCACCATTTTTAGGTCCAACTTTATTTTTTAAAGGATACAGCTCCAACTCATGCACATGAAAAAAAAGGCTTCCCATTGTTTTGTTCCCTTAGAATTATCTTCATTTTTCTGCAGTCTCTAGTTTAAGGAATTATTGTTTAAAATGCAAAAATATGAATACTGTTGCAATGCACAACCAATGTGCTTATAGGGTCCCTGATCCTAATGCTAGTATGTTATGTAGGTTGTTGTCATTATCTCTTTTTCTCTATATTTTTTCTTAAACAAATTTAAGTGTATAGTTTAACAAGCATGATATGATGAGAGTCACTTAATGCCACCACCATTGACACACCCTCTACATTATTCTTTGCAATTTCAATCCCATTCTGAAATAAGAGGGAAAAAAATATAATCCATGAAAAGAAAAGTTGTACTATTTTCTGCCTAACTTAACTTAGAATAAAATCACTCCTTTGGAATTCAAAAAAATATTCAAACACTCAAAATTCTCATTGAGAAGTTGGAGGTTGTTGGGTTTGTCTACTTCCTTAATGCTCATCCACAACACCACCTTAAGTCAATCAACTTTGTTCCAAACAATTATTTTGCTCTTTGATTTCAAAACGTAAGAATTCAGTAGGTCCCTCTCATACTGTTGGAATTTTTAAATTAATCATAGTTTTATAATTCTAATATGATCATATTAATAATGATGATGATGACCACGGGATGCAAGAGCTTCTTCTGTCTTTAAGATGCTCCTACTTGGCTTTATGACTGTGACTCCAGTGACAAAATGCCTTATTATTATCATTGATTAGACTAATTAATCTGAGGAATATATAATTTAACTGAACCAACTTGTGTTGATGAATTGGAATTTTGTATCAATTCGTGAGTGTCATGTATGTTAAGCATCTGTGGTTTTTTTTTTTTTTTTTTCTTTATTTTTTTAAAAAATATAAAATAAAACAAACAAATTTGTAAGATCTTAATTAAGAAAAATGCCAAAATAAAAAAAAAAAACTCAGTAACGATTTCATTTTTGTGATAAATGTAGAAAAAAAAAAAAAAAAAAAACCACAGATGCTTAAC
>Ga0123340_1001384_pt1 | contig 20013 bp, 9 predicted proteins | sample SirMexnodulemix_FD_89961 | JGI IMG/M metagenome (GOLD analysis project Ga0123340, IMG submission 89961) | Root nodule microbial communities of legume samples collected from Mexico - Siratro Mexico nodule mix | ecosystem: Host-associated > Plants > Roots > Nodule | place: Mexico: Nepantla... | reverse complement strand
AAATTAATTTTATATATTAAAATAATTATTATACCTATTACATCATTCACAAACTTTTACAAAATTTTAACTCAAATCTTATCATTTTTCTTTTAATCCAAACAATCAAACTTTTTACATTTGAATTTGATTCTCTTAATTCTCTTTTCATATCTCCCATTTTATTGTTGTATTTGAATTTTAATCTTCTGATGTAATTTTTACACAAATTCTGCTTTTGATGCCCCTTCTTTATGAATAAAATCTTGTGGATTGGACAATGACAACAAATATAATGGTGTAAGAAGGTTAAAATCATATACAACATCAAATGGAGATATTAGGTAGTTTTGTGAACTATCTTGTTATAAGTCAATTCAATATGGAGAAGGTACTCATTCCAAGATTTGTGGTTGTCCCTCAAAACTGCCTTAAGTATAGTTGACAAAGATCAGTTAACAACTTTTGTTTGTCCATCTGTTTGAGGATGACAAGAAGTAAAAAAATTAAGTTTAGTACCCAGTTTTTCCTAAAGTGTCCTCCAGAAATGATTGATAAATTTTGAATCTCTATTTGAAACTATGATTTTAGGTAGTCCGTGAAGTTTAACTATATCTCTTAAGAAGAGTTTTTCTATGTTGCTTGCATCATCTATTTTGCGGTAGGAAATAAAATGGGTCATTTTGCTAAAACGATCTATTACCATAAAAATAGAATCAAAGCCCCTTTGAGTTCACGACAAACCTAGCACAAAGTCCATGCACATGTACAATTTAACTACCAGGACTTTCCTAGTCAGAACCTAACCTCAATACACTTTACAAGTCTTTCTTGTAATGAAAATCTGAAAACACAAAAGAAGACGACTTACACTACCAACTTCAACAAAAATTAATCCCACAAAAATTTGAGCTAGGTGTGTGCAAGACAAAGATAAAAAGGAATTTAAAGAAATAAATGACAAAACTTAAAATAAACTAGGCATGCCTAAAGGCAAGGATCATTGGCACCATGGACATTTGAGACACAATTAGAGTCTAAAACAAAATGTTAATCCACTATTAAAATTACTTTACAGCTTATAACTTAAAAGAATACAAACAAATTGCTTGCTGAAAATTAAAGCCTATATTATTCACTCTATATGTTTGATACAATGCCTCACAAGTGTTTCACTCTAAATTTCTTTTAATTTTTCTCTCAATCCATCCCTAATTATCTTGCCCCTCCTTATTAAGAGGCCACAAAGTAAAGCAATAAAAGTTCAATTTGTAGAAGTTAAACTTAATTGGATTTGAATGGACAAACTCAAGGAATTTAGAGAAAATATTGCAATCAACAATTAAGGCACTGAATAAAAGGTTTAGCTTGCAAAGGATTACCTAAAGAATGGCACAAAAACTAATCTCAAAAACAGAAAACAAATACTATAACAAAGTCTAGCAATCAGTCTTCTTAGATTTATTGCAATTTTCCTAAATCAATTTTTTATGTTAAATTTTTAACACAAATCTTCAACATCATATATGAGACACTCATAATTAATTTGGAACAAAACACGGAAAAATTAAAATAAAACAAAACCTAAGAGCTTTTCGTCACTCGAAGTTTTTGTGTTTTTTAGCACCTCACATTTTGGCTTTTTCTATCCATTATTTTTTTTGTATTTTTAATTTGAATGCGCCTTTTTAACATGTTATTTTATACATATTGAAATATTGTCACGCAAATGTTTAGGTCAAAATAACAAGTAATTCACTCCCAGTAATTTTTTCTAATTCCAGTGTAATTTCATCAAACAACTGGTAAACAATGGAAGAAAGCCTAATGAATTTGATAAAATTGGAACATAATTACTAGATACAGTGGAATTGATACTCAAGGAGACTCACTAATGATCTAGTAGTAAGCTCAAGAACACAAAAACATCAAAAGAAAAATGCACCAAAGCACGCCAGCTACTAAACAATTTGTCAAACACTTGCTAGACAACACATTTCACTCAAGCATTTTATCAAACACCTAATGTTCTACTGTTAAAATTAGATGTCATGAAATATATGGATTCACATGATTGCACAAGATTAATAAACCAAAAACAAACACTCAAACACAATATTTGAACCGAATCAAATGATCAACACACAATTTAAATAGTGGACACATCACTAGACATGTAAAATAAGATGTGTACAACACGAAATTGCACAAAAACAATGAATATTTTTGAAGATACTTAGATGGACCGTGACTAGCTCTTGATACCAAATGATTGGCCAGCTCTTGCACCTTGATTTGCTCCTTCAACAAAGCTGAGATGTGTATATTGCATTTGGAGTAGTGTGAATGAATTTGGACAGTGTAGTAGAAGATTGAAATGAAAGCAATGTGAAAATCATAATGGAATGGACTAGGTGGAACAAGGATTGATAGAGGTTAGGCCAATTATGGAGTAGAATAATAGTTAAACTTAAGAGGAGTTAACAAAGGAGGTTTCAATGCAATGAAGTTGGAAATATTTCTGCAACACTTCATTACTAGACCTAAGCTCAATTTTACATATCCAAGCATGCCTATTTATAGAATACAAAGAGAGTAAGAAGCTTGTGGTAGAAGCTTAAACTCTAACCCTAATATGTGAGACATCCTTCAAACCCTAACCATAGCATGATGCATTTCATTACTAGACCTAAGATCAATTTTACATATCCAAGCATGCCTATTTATAGAATACAAAGAGAGTAAGAAGCTTGTGGTAGAAGCTTAAACTCAAACCCTAGTATGTGAGACATCCTTCAAACCCTAACCATAGCATGATGTAGAAGATTCCCAACCCTAGCTTGCAACGCAAGACTCATTCCTCTCCCATCAAACACCACCACATGGCCAAAAGATGTGACTGGGCGTGCCAAACCCTAACCCTAGGCACGCCTAAGTAAACTTTCTAACACTAATTAACATGTTTTTACAAGCCTAAAAATTTATATACATTTTTACAAAGAAGTGCTGGACCAATTTGATAGTATTTTTGGTCTAATATGTGCTTTTGTATTCCAATCATCATGTATGTGTTTGGCCATTGCTCTTGTGGTGGGACCTTGCCTTAGGATTCTTCCATCGTATAATGTAGTTCTAGCTTCAATTGCATACTTCAATGTGGTTCTTCTCGGAGAATTTGATGCTTGAACATGCATTGGAGTTGATGCAACAGAAGAATTGTTGTTGTGGTTGTATGAGATGGAGATTCGGAGGTAAATTTTCCAAAGTGAGGTTAGGCCAACACTTAGGAGGAAGTCTAGAAAAGGTCTTGTGTAAGACTCATCTAGAGAGAACCTTGACAAGAGTGTATTGAAAATATTTTGGCAGCAATTCAATATATTTATCTAAGTTATTTTACAAGAGGAGAGCACCTCTATTTATAGGAAAAAAAATTAAGAATAACCCTAGCTTGTATGACAAACTTCTTAAAAACTCTCCAATTAGAGAATGACACATGTCAAGCCGTGAATGGAAAGGATCCTCTCCATTGGCAAGATGACATGTGGCAAAAAGCATGGGAAGCATGTGTAAGTGCCACCTAAGCCCTAACTCATACCCTAGACTCTAACTCTCTCTCTCTTAGGGTTAGGATTTGGCCCAAATACAAAGCCCAAAAATTCAAGACAACCTATTATACTCTTTGGCCCAAATACAAGGCCCATCATTTAACATCCTCTACTACCTTGGCCCAAAATATGTGGCCCAAAATCCTATTTTATTTGACCCAAAATAAATTCTACGTTATGCTATACAATTTTTACAACTAGAGGTCTTGTAATCTTGAAGCTTTAAATTCTGTAGAGTGATCTTCTCTAATTTTGAACTTGAGCCCAAAAGTTTGTTTGGAGGCCTACACAAACCCAATTAGTTCCAAATTCCTGATAAACACCTGATCAGGGCTCTAGCTCATTAACCTCTTTATTCTTGTCTGTAGTCTTGGAGGCAGAATTGCATCATCTTAGATTATGTGTCAATCCTTCTACAAGCAACACATCTTTGGTGATGAAGGAGTCTTTCTCAGTAACATCTCCACTGCCGAGGATTCTAGGTCAGATTAATTAGCTTCGAAGCATCTCTAATCATATGCATTGAACAACCACTATCCAAGTACCATAACTTCTTATTGGCTATCAAAGTGTCTTGCAAAACAAGTTAAACTCCAAGCAACGATCCACTATTAAACTTGGGTATTGTTAATTGTACCTTTAGGTACCCACCTAGACAAGCCTTTTGGAACATCAATTTTTCTAATGTTACAGTTGGTCACAGAATGGCCTTTCCTCATACAATAGAAGTAGGTTACAAATGGTGAAGTTTCCCTTTTGTTGTAGTTGAAAAAACAATTAAAAGTTTTCACCTTTTTTCTGAAAATAGTTTTGTAACCAATGCCAGCTTTATTGAAAACGCAATTTTGAGAACCTAAAATGGCCTTTAAGTTTGCAATTCCTATTGAAAGTTTTGAAGTAGCCTTTAACAAATACTTTACCTTTTATTGCAAAGCTTTAGAGTTTTTACAGTCAGTTGGCCTACAAGATGCATCCTCATTGTAAGGAGCAACCTTATAAATCATTTCAAGGTGTTCAAAATTAATTTTAATAGATTGCAATTCTTTTTTCCAATTGGTTAAACCTTTTAATGGATTGTTTGACAAAACTAATATGTTTTGCTTCTTCATGAGTATCTCTAAAAGCTTGAAGCCAGGTACTGTAATTCTCATAATTCATTGATATACTGGAACTTACACTACTGGTTTCAGATTGATGTCCAACCATCAAACACATATTTGCTTCTTCATCCTCCCTTGATGAACAGCTGAAAGATCTGTCATCATCTTCCCAAGCTATGTAAGCTCTCTTTTCCTTTCCACTCTTCTTGTTCTTCTTCTCGAGACCTTTCTTCTTATTCACTAGATTTGGACACTCAACCTTGATGTGTACCTACTTTCCACAACCAAAGCAAGTGAAAATAGTGGATCTAGAGTGAGATTTTCTACTGTAGCTTTTAGTTTGTTGGTTCCTTTTCTTTTCCTCTATTCTTGAAGAATTTGTTGAACCTCCTGGTCGCGTGTTAAGTGAAAAGAGTTTTAGGCTAAGTTCAAGAGGAGGGTGAAGTGAACTTTGAAGCATTTTCGCAAATTAGTAAAAAGAATTAATAGAAAGATTGAATATCTTTTATTAAAACAATTTATAGTGAGATACTTAGTTTCACAGAACAAAATCAATCAATTGAAGCACAAAAACAATTAATTAAAATAACTTGCAGTACAGTTCAACACAAAATCAATCAATTAAATCCAATATTTAATCAATTTATATATACTTGTCAGAACCAATCCCAAACATAGGAATAAATTAGAGATTATAAACCATGAATGTAAAATCTTGACTAAAAAATTCAATCAATTGAATCACGAATATAATCGCTCAAATTATCTTGGTTGAAAAATCAAACACCAACTAGTATCAATTAAATGAAAGTTAAAATTGTTTGATATTATCTCAGATTATTATAGACAAATCACAATCAATTAGTTCGCTGAAACAATCAATTTTAGTTTTTCAATAGAACACAAACACATTGAACGTATTCTACTAAATTTCAGAAACAGTTAATTGATTAATTAAGATTGAATCTTTACAGAAAAGTCCAATAAATATGTCCACTAAATAAATTGTACTAAATAAAAATAACCAATTATCAGTAAACACGTTTGAGTCCCAAAGCAGTAATGAACTGAAGTTGTAGTGTTGCAATATAGAGAAATTAACTAATTGAATATCGAGAACAATTAGTTGAAAAATATGCAACAATAAAGGAATTATGCAGTTTCAGGTTGCAAATCAAGACATAGATAAGAGAGACCAAGAACAAGAAGATCTATACTGGTTCACTCTTCCTCAAGAGCTACATGTAATCTCTTTGTCAACAAGCAAAGAAATTCCACTAAAGAACCAACTTGTTCAATTAATACAGCAGTCACACACTCTTGCACCTTGCATGAACATTCACTGTGCAGAACCCTACTGCACCTCTACAAGCATAAAACCTATACACTTACAGCAAACCAACACTCTAAATCATTGTACAATAAAAAACAAAACAATTATTGCAATTCCAAATCGAAACTAGTGATAGAAAAGGACCGCAATTACTTCTATGTGATGTAAAACCAGAAAAATACTATCTTCTATCAAGTATGAGCTTAAAGATTCACTTTCTTGCTTCTTCTTGAATCAAATCTCTTCAAACAAATTTGTATCTCACTGTATTTTTTGTATTTCGTAAAGGATTCGCTCTGTAATTCTTTTTCATGTTCTACTTTAATTTAATACAAAGTCAGTTTTATATAACCAAAAGCAGTTTGAAAAATAGTTATACTGTTACGTAACAATCTATTGAAAACACACTTGAATCAATTGATTTTCTGTGTTAACAGGATTTTTCAACAAACTGTTTTTTGAAAACAATTTAAGAACTTTTGTGTAACAATTTTAGTTCCATCAAGTTTGATTCACTTTCAGTTTTATATATTGAGTTTATTAAAGATTTTTAAGCTCAATCTAATAATATAAGATGTATGCTCATGGTTTAGATCACACTCACAAACACACACTCAAGGACTAGACTATCTTCAAGTGTCCTTCATTCTTTGTTTGAGTTGACTTCATCAAATACAAAAGTAGCAACAATACTAACATTAAGAATCTTAACACCACTACAATTGTCACAACTGGGATCACGATGAGGTGAATAGAAAAATAAACTATTGAAAAAAACCAAAAGGAGTTGTCAGCATAGTTTATTATAAAAAATCATGGAGAAATCGAAGATAAGGTTATTGTCTGTGAAATCGAATTTAGGGTTTAAGAGTCGATTCCGTGTGGCAAAGGTATTAGCACCCTGACAACGACCATCATAAGACTGTACATTTTATTAAATGAGTTTGGTGTTTTTCAAATGTTTATTTTTCCCAAAAAATAAACAAAGAAAATATTTTTTTTTGTTTTTGAGACTCGACAAGAGTTTAACTTGCTCGTACGTATTTCAATTCATGATGAAAAATCAAGGTTCACGTAGTTCTATATTGAAATTTTGTTTGTTGGGGGGTTATTTTTAATTTTTGAAATTTTATATATATTTTTTTAATTTCTATAGATTTGATATTTAAAAATTTGGTATTTGAAAATTTGATATTTCTATATTTTTGTAAATTTTAATATTTTTTAGGATTTTATATAATTTAGGGTTTAAGATAGTGCAAGTGACTATTTATGATGCTCTTGACAAGTCACACGGTTAGCAGAGACAATGTAAACCATTCTCCGATATTGTTGACCGTTTATATGAATTTTATTTGGAGAAAACATAATTTTTAATTTTTAGAAAATGATATTAAGTATTAGATGATGTGGTTAATCATAGAAATACTCAAATGATAATTATGTCTGAAGTTTCGTATTAAATATTGCATGACATGTGCAGTCCTTTTGTTATTTAAATGAATTATTCTGTTTATGGTATAAAAAGCTTTCAGTTTTCAGTAATAAAATTAAATACCAGATGATGTGTGTATCCATAAAAGCACCTAAATTTATTTACAAGTAGTAATGTGAACAAAAAATTAATTAGTGTATATAAAAATGAAATATGATGGTGGTGTATTAAAAAAATGCATAACATTTAGAAAGCATACTGGGCTAAAAGCATAGGTGTACATATGAAAAAGAGGGGCATGTAAAAAAAAGGGGTGATGGGTCGGCGGAGGAGGGCCCAGGTTTTTGTTTTCAAAACAAAAATAGGTATATATAAAAATTAGGTGTTTAAAGAGCAAAAACGTTGGGCTAACTACATAGACCCATACCTCTTTTTTGTGAGAAAACGTGGTCGGGGTGAGAGGTTAGGGTGCGAACATCCTTCCGAGGGACCCAACCTCAAACGGGCCCAAAATCCTTTTATTTCTTTCTACTTTCGCATCACCTTGCCTCCAAATTGGTAGAGAGGATCATGTGGAGCACAAAGGGTTTGATGGCAGTTATGGACGATGGCAGATAAGAACATGTGGAGTACAAAGGGCTTGATAGCGGTTCTGGACATGGTTGTGAGCGGAGGTAGCGGTTGTGTTGGAGGCGATAGTGGTTGTGGTGAGTTTGGTGGAGATGGTGGTAAAGGGTTTGAGATAGGGGTCGATGTTGTCGCGATGCGGAGGCTCGTGCCTGCAGGTGGTAGTTGTGGCGGCGATGGCCATGGTGGAGGTGAAGGTTGGGCTTGGACAACAACAACTTGGGTTTTCTTGAAGTTGGCTTGGTCTTGATTTTTGTTTATTTATTTTTTCTTCTTTCTCGTGATGGCTTCCATGCTGACTATGAAAACTTTTGGCCATTGTGGAGGTGATGGAAGCACAAGACGGGCTCAGAGGGATGGCAACAAGGGTAGAGAAGATGAAGGTAGACTTGTCGATGGTGATTGGCGGCGAAGGCTGCATCGGAGGTGAAGGTTTGGTGGTGGAGTTTGAAGTAGCGACGAGTGTATGGATGGTAGTGAGGTGGGTGACGGTGAGGACAGGACAAAGGCGACTGTGGGAGACGACATGAACTTGTCGCAATCAACTAAGGCATAGCCACCCCAATTGGCGACATTATTTTGTTGCATCCTTTGTAGGTGATGGCAGCGGATATGAGGTGGTGGTGTTTCGATGGCTTCCTTTATTTGAAGTGAAGCTTGGATCAACTTGGGGCCATTAAACATCATCCATTTAATCTTTTGGAAAGAGTAGATGAAGAGAGGGGCGAGAAATAGTGATGCAATTCTAGCTTTGATTTCATATTTAATGTGTTTCTTTTTGGAAGTTTGATGTTTTGAACGAAAATTGGAGTAGATAGAGCTGAAGAATTTATGTTTGTAGTGGATTGAAGTGTTTGAGATGGAATTTGGAGTGAATTAGGTGTTAGGTTAGGCCAACACACCTAGGAGATAGTAGAAGCAAGTATAGAAAAGATACCACTATAAGGAGATATTTTGAAGAAGAGTGAAGAGGCAAAATTGGCTAGCTCTTCATTACTTATTCAAATCTAAATTTTCGATTACAGAAGCTTCTAATTTATAGACTAAAACATGACTTGTCTTCCAAGTTTCTCCAAAACTCTCTACTAAGAGCTTGACAAGTGGCAAGCCATGAGAAGAGAGGATCATCTCCATTGGGAGAGTGTCATGTGACAAAGGTAGCTTGCAGCCCAAGCTTTCATTATTCTCCAATGAGAGGTGGACAAATGGCAAAAGAAGTTAGGAGAAGAAGCTCCCATGTGGTGCCTACTTGGAGTGGAATGTGGGGCCTTCTAGAACTCATTTTTCCTAGGTGACACCTTCTTAGAGGCTTCTTTCAAAGGTGACCATCCACTCTTTCTCATGAGCTTCAAAGCCTAAAATCTTATTCTACTTGGCCTAAAATACAAGGCCCAAAATAAATTCTATACTACTCTAGAGTGATCTTCTCCAATTTTAAACGTGGGCTCAAAAGTTTGTTTGGAGTTCCAAACAAACCCAATTAGGCCCAAACTCCTTACAAGCTCTTGATCAAGACTTTAACTCAATGACCTCTTTATTCTTATTTGCAATCTTGGAGACGGGTTTGCATGCAATCCTAGCTTGAATTGCATGCTTCAATGTGCTTCTTGTTGGAGGTTTGATGTTTTGTACATAAATTGGAGTAGATGTAGTGAAAGAATTGAAGTTTATAGTGGACTTAAGTGTTTGAGATGAAATTTCGGGTGAATTAAGTGTGAGGTTAGGTCAACACACCTAGGAGGGAGTAGGACCAAGTCTAGAAAAGAGAGTACTCTAAGGAGAAATTTTGAACAAGAGTAAAGAGGCAAAAATTGACCAGCATTTCATTACTTATTTAAAAATAAAGTTTCAATTACACAAGCTTCTTATTTATAGACTAAAACATGACATGTCTTCCAAGTTTCTGAAAACTCTCTAATATAAGCTTGACAAGTGGCAAGTCTTGAGTAGAGAGAATCCTCTCCATTGGGAGAGTGTCATGTGGCAAAGGTAGCTTACAGTTCAAGCTTCAAATACTCTCCAATGAGAGGTGGACAATGGCAAAAGAAGCTAGGAGAAAAAGCTCCCATATGGTGCTTACTTGGAGTGCATGTGGCACCTTCTTGGAGGCTTCTTTCAAAGGTGACCATCCACTTTTTGTTATGAGCTTCAAGGCGTAAAATCCTATTCTACTTTGCCCAAAATACAAGGCCTAAAATAATTCTATATTACTCTATATAACTTTTACAACTTGCGGTCTTGTAATCTTGAAGTTGTAAAATATCTAGAGTGATCTTCTCCAATTTTGAATATGGGCCTAAAATTTTGTTTAGAGGCTGAAACAAGCTCAATTAAGCCCAAACTCTTGACAAGTCCTGATCAAGGCTCTAACTCATTGACCTCTTTATTCTTTTTTGCAGTCTTGGAGATGGGGTTGCATCAAATAGAAAAGGGCTTGTGTTGGTTTAAGGAAGGTAACCATGACTTTGGTTACGATTATGTGTTTCAATTGCTTTGGTTTATTGTGTGGGTATTGTGTTTTGATTGGATTATTGTTTCGTTTGGTAATGGAGAGATGGAGGTTTGACAACAAGGTCGAATGAATGATCGAGGAACGTATGTGTTGAACATAATGCAAAAGCGAAAATAAAACAAAGAATACAAAATCAACATATCCAAGAGCACTCACAGAGCATAATCATGCCATGATAGTCATCAAGTTGCAAAAATACACCTCTTGAAGCTTTATTCACTCAATTATATTTGTGTTCTTCAATCTTCTGTTCTTATGTTTTTTTTTTTACAATTTTTCTTGTTGTAATTTGAATGTGCTTCCTTAGTAATTAATGAAGAGTGAAATGGATTATCTGTTTTCGAGTGTGTAGAGACGAGGGAGTAAGCTCTATGTTTGTGTAATTTTTTTTGGCGTGAGTGTAGAGAGGAGCTAAGAATGAATGAAATGGGACGAGAGGGGTTGTGTGAGTGAAGAGAGTAGGAATCTGATGATAGTGAGCTATGTAGGGTGAATGAAGTATATGTGATTTGCCCCTCTCCCCCCTCTCTCTTTGTTATATATGATCACCAGTCCCAAAATCAGATTCACCTCTGTAAAGAAAATCAGGGGAGGAGACACAATAACTTTATCAGTGGAGGTTATGTTGTAGAGGGGGACACTGCAACTTTTTTGGTGTGTGGAGTGTAGTTGGACGGGTAGGGGTGTACGAGAGATTTTGGAGAGGAGATGGGAGATGAGTGAGGAATGCAAGGGTGCGAGAAGTAGACTTGTCCTGTTGCCCAAGTAGGAGGCGCGTGAGGAGTTTAGGGGTTGTGATAAGGAGCGGTGTGATGGAGTACGCCCCAACGACATTAATCAAAGAATAAAGAGGACAAAGAGCCAGAGGGGGAACTAAGAGGTTTCCAGAAGATTGGACCCATCTCATCCTATTTTGGCTTTTAATCAGCTGCTCGAGCCTAAATACAAACATGAAGAAATTCCTTTGGAGAAAATAAAGTATTAAGGAGAAGTCATCTAATTTGTATAAATTGTTTAGAATAGTTTAGAATAATTTGACCCAAGTAGAATAAATTTGGGTCTTGTATTTTTGGGCCATGTAGTGTAAGTTTGGGCCTTGAGGTCCATAAATAATGTTGGGCTTGATCAAGGAGTCCAAGTAGCACAAGGAGAGCTCCTTGTGCCACTTGTCACCACCTTGTGAGAGCCTTGGAGTGCAAGCTAGGTTTGGGAAGCTTGTCATAGAAGATAGGGTTAGAAGCTTGTCATAGAAGATAGGGTTAGAAGCTTGTCTTATAAGCTAGGGTTAGAAGCTTGTCTTATAAGCTAGGGTTAGAAACTTGTCTTATAAGCTAGGGTTAGAAGCTTGTCTTATAAGCTAGGGTTTCTAAACCTAGCTTCTCCCATACCCTACCTAGATAGCTTGCATGGGAAGCTAAGTAGCTCATCCTTTATTCTATAAATAAGAGGTCTAGGAACCTCTCTTGTAGACTTGATTTGAGTAGTGAAATGCTGCCAAATTTTTAGCACATTGCCTCAAGTTTCATATTGAGTTTCTTCTCCTAGAAGCTCTCTCTTGAAGGTTGGCCTAACCTCCTTCAAGGCTTTCACTATCTTCTCCTAGAATTCTGTGACCTTTTGGACCTGAAATTTTGCATGATCTTAGCTTGATATGTTGGGAGTGTATCATAAAAATTTGGTGACCAAATTCTAAGTAATCGGACCGTGATAAATTTGCAAACATTGCTACTACAAAACTTTTGGAACTGGAAAAACTGCATTACTGTGCTGATGATTTGCTCTCTATAAAAAAATTACTGCACCTTATCCAGTGACTGTTTTGTGCTAAATTTTGGTGTGAAATAATTTCAATATGTTGATAATATGTGGTAAAAATTTCGTGTAAAAATTTGCTCTGGATTAGTCACAACAATGTTTTGAATCGAGACTGCCAGGAGCCTAAGTGCTAGAGAAGAAAGAAAAAAAAACAAAGAAAAAACGTGAAACAGAGGCTCTCGGTCCGGAATATTTTAGGACGATTCCAGTGCTCTTTTGAGCCAAATTTTTGCAAGGAGTTTCGTTTAATTATTGAGTGGTTGAGATAAAAATTTCGTGTAAAAATACATTGCAAATTTCTTACTATAAATTGCACAAGTGACCCTGTCAGAGAATTAGCTTATGACTGGAAAAGTGCCATACTGTACTGAAATTGCTTACTGTGTGGGATTTATTCCGAGCGCAATATTGGTCCGTAATTTGTGAAATTTGGAGTGGACGTTCCTTACTGTGTCTGAGTTTGTGGTTAAAATTTTGAGACAAAGGGAGATCTACACTGAATACCATAAATCACGCAAGAACTGCTACCATAACTGAATTCTAGTTTTTGTTTTGCTATTCCTTAATCTACTCTAGAGCCAGTCATAGATCATCTTTTGAGTGCTACTAGAGCCATTCATAGATCATCTTCTGAGTGCTACTAGAGCCATTCATAGATCATCTTTTGAGTGCTATACTTCCATTTTAAGCCTTAATTTCTTGATTATCATTTCTAATTACATTCCTTTGAGTTTGTCATTTTATAATCCTTTGAGTTGTGCTATTCAAATTAGTTTTTATTGCTTTGTATTTTGTGACCTCATGGTGAATTAGTACTTTGGTGAAGCACTTGAGTAGAGTTGAGGCCAATACATCAAGAGCTGAACTTCCAAGCACTATTGGAGAATGATTCACAATGAGAAATGCGGTAATGCTGCAGAAAAGTTTTCTTGAACAAAGTACACCAAAGGAGTGATACACTAGTGAGGCAAAAACACAAACACAAGGAGTTCATAGTTTAGGAATTTTAATTTTCAGCAAAATTTTCATTCTATTCAATTGAGTTGTAATTGCAAAACTCTTTATCATTAGTGGAATAATTCAAAACGTGTAGACGGTAAAGTGTTCCTAAGGTCCTTGGTGCCAAAGAACTTCACCTTAGGACTACGTTAGCTTTAAGTTTTCAAGCATTAGTTTTATTTCTTTTTATTTCTTTCCAATTGTGCAAACCGACTAGTTTCATTCTGTGCATTGAGTCGCCTTCGTTTGTGACTTAGTGGACTCATTGTAAGAACGACTGGAAAGGTCCATTGGGCAAGGCTCTGGCAAGGAAAGTCTTGGTACTTAAGTCGTCCTAGTGACGCACCTCACTTTCTTAGGAGACCCCCTAGTGTGCTATACTAGTTTGTCTTATCTTGAGAGCACTTCTTCGCAAAATTTAAGATGTCTCAACATTCCTTTCACCATAGTGGCAATGAGTCTCAAGACAATACATCAGATTTTCAAAAAAAAATTTGGAAGAACTTCGGATTATGAAAATAAACACTAATGTACAATTTGCTATTATAGCGGAAGAGTTAAAGACCTTAAAGAAGAAGGATCACGAGTATAAATCGAAAACTAGTTCATCAAAAAAATATTATTATTCTGATAGTGAGGATGAAAAACCCGAGTGGAATAGCATGAGAGCAACTGATCACTATCAGCCTGACCCTTATCACCACCCCAAGAAAGAAAGAAAACCTAAAGAAACTAAAGTAAATATTCCCCATTTTCATGGTACTAATGATATAGATACATTCTTGGATTGGGAAATGAAGGTGGAACAATTGTTTGAGTGTTTTAATGTGAGTGAAGAAAGGAAAGTTCCCCTAGCTACTTTTAATTTCCAAGGTCATGCATTGCATTGGTGGACTGCCTTAGTAAGGGATAGACTTCTTCATCATGAACCAGTTATAGCATATTGGAATGATCTTAAGAGTGCCCTTAGAAGAAGACATATTCCTTCATTCTATCATAGTGAACTCATGGACAAACTTCATAGGCTTAATCAGAAAAAAACATAAGTATTGAACAGTATAGGCAGAAAATGGAATTGTATATGATTAGGGCAGGAATTAGAGAACATGAAAATGTAACTGTGGCTAGATTTTTAAGTGGATTGATTCTAGAAATAAGAGATAAAATAGAACTTCTCCCTTATAGGGATTTCCATGACTTAGTGCAAATTTGTATAAAGGTTGAACAACAAGTTTTGAGAAAAGGCACAAGTCGAAGTTTCTACTCTAACTCTTATTCCAAGACTAAGTATGAGAGGGAGGGAAAATCTTTAAGCGAAAAACCAAGAGAGAATCCCACTAAAGCCATAGTTCAAGAGAGAAGAGGAGAAGAAGAAGATAGAAAGAATAAAAAGACTAGAAAAACATCTAGCTCACTTAGGTTATGAACTTAAAGGGATAGAGCTTATAGAAGAAAAATTAAATAGAATGAATCACAAGGAAAAAGAGAGAAAAGAAAAAGAGCGGAAAGAAAGATGAGAGAAGAAAGAACAAGAAAGACAAGACAAATGTTTGTCTAGAGCTGAACCAAACATTGATATAAAATCCTCTTCTTTAGAACCATCTTGTGAGAAGTTGAGTGAACCTTTGTCTGGAGCTGAAATAGATGTTGACTCCTCTTCCATAGAAAAATCTTGTGAGGAGTTAGTTGAAGAGAAACCATTGTCTAGGGATATGGACACCAACTCCTGTTACACAAAAAAATTTAGTGAGGATATATTTGTAGAACAATCTTTGTTTGGAGCTGAGCTAGACATTGGCACAAAAACCTCACTCATAGAGAAACCTTGTGAATTGCTTGAAATTAAACAAGAAGATTAAAATATTAGGCAATTTCACAGGGTAGAAAAATATTCAAAATTTAAAAATAAAAGTATCCTTCAGATTATTTATTCAGGTTTAACATCAGGTAAAGGGTACATTAACCTGGGAAGACAGGTTCTTTTCATTTGCATTTTTAAACATTATGAGAAAATGTCATTTGTTTTACTATTTTCATGTTTTTATAGGATGATGTTTGATCCTGGAGGAAATTGTGAATAAATCAACAATAATAAAGCTTGTGTCTGTAATACATTGTAAGATCTAAGAACATATCCCTTTCAAGAGGGAGGAGATGATGGAGTACGGCCCAACGACATTAATCAAAGAATAAAGAGGACAAAGAGCCAGAGGGAGAATTAGGAGCTTTCCAGAAGATTGGGCCCATCTCATCTTATTTGGGCTTTTAATCATGTGCTTCAGCCCAAATACAAACATGAAGAAATCCCTTTAGATAAAATAGAGTATTAAGGAGATGTCCTCTCATCTGTATAAATTGTTTAGAATAATTTAGAATAATTTGGGCATTGTATTTGGGCCAAGTAGAATAAATTTGGGTCTTGTATTTGTGGGCCATGTAGTGTAAGTTTGGGCCTTGAGGTCCATAAATAATGTTGGACTTGATCAAGGAGTCCAAGTAGTACAAGGAGCTTTCTTCTTGTGCCACTTGTCACCACCTTGTGAGAGCCTTGGAGTGCAAGCTAGGTTTAGGAAGTTTGTCATAGAAGCTAGGGTTAGAAGCTTGTCTTATAAGCTGGGGTTAGAAGTTTGTCTTATAAGCTAGGGTTAGAAGCTTGTCTTATAAGCTAGGGTTAGAAGCTTGTCTTATAAGCTAGGGTTAGAAGCTTGTCTTATAAGCTAGGATTAGAAGCTTGTCTTATAAGCTAGGGTTTCTAGACCTAGCTTCTCCCATACCCTACCTAGATAGCTTGCATGGGAAGCTAAGTAGCTCATCCTTTCTTCTATAAATAAGAGGTATAGGAACCTCTCTTGTAGACTTGATTTGAGTAATGAAATGCTGCCAAATTTTCAGCACATTGCCTCAAGTTTCATATTGAGTTTCTTCTCCTAGAAGCTCTCTCTTGAAGGTTGGCCTAACCTCCTTCAAGGCTTTCACTATCTTCTTCACCAAAACCATATCAAACTTCCCTTGCACGCTTCCTTCCATGGTGAATTCCTACACATCCATTGCTTCCTCATCACAAAGAGCTCCTTCCATCCAATGTGTTCGGTGCAAATGACTTGAACATGCTCTTCATCCATTGGAGCGTGAGCTACAAGCTAAAGCACCAAGGAGCCTCTCCATCACGGTGGCTGGACCAAACGAAATGGGGGTGCGCGATGAGAAGCGAAGGTAGCAAACAATGAATCTCATTTTTTATTTTTATGTAAAGCCTAATGGATTAAGCTTAAAACATATTTTTTGTATTTTTTGAAAAATGAAGTAACATAAGAGAAATAATAAAAACATAAACTAACTACTTAAAAAAAAGAATCATTTTCTAATTTTATAGTCATTATATTTTTCTATTTTATTTTAATTTTAATATAAAATCTAAGGATTATACTCAAACTACAATATAAAGGTATAAACTAGTTATTTTGAATTTCATTAAAGAGAAAATTATTTCTTTTTTATAATATTTATTTAAAAACTGAATTTCATTTTTTTATCATTAAAGAAAAGTGACGTTAAGACAATACCCTAAGAGCGGACATCACACTGTCACAATTGAAAAGGAAAAGTGACGTTGAGACATTTCTTGGGAGTGGGCCTCACATTGTCACAATTGTAAAGGAAAAGTGAGGTTGAGCCGGTTCCCTAGGAGCGGCCTGATACCGTCTCAACTGAAAAAGAATAGTATGGTTGAGGCCATTCTGTAGGAGCGGACCTCACACTGTCACAACTGAAAATGAAAAGTGAGGTTGAGGTTATTGTTTAAGAGTGGGCCTCACATCGTCACAACTGAAAAAGAAAAGTGAGGTTGAGACCATTCTGTAGGAGTGGGCCTCACACTGTCACACCTGAAAAGGAAAAGTGAGATTGAGACCATTCCCTAGGAGCGAGCCTCACACTATCATAGCTGAAAAGGAAAAGTGAGGCCGAGACCATTCCATAAGAGCGAACCTCACACCATCACAACGGAAAAGTAAAGGTGAAGTTGAGACCATTACCTAGGAGCGGACTATATTGAAAACACAGGGTAAGATATGTTGACGAACACATGTGAACACTGAAATGAATTTTGGAGAAAACAAATTATGTGTGTGTTAATGAGGGTCCATGGATTGATGCATATTTGAGACTCGCTCTATTTTCATTTTTTCTTATTTTTTGTCTGATGTTGACAAAAAATGTTTGTTCTAATGAAGGTGCATGAATGGATGAATGCATGACACTTGTCGCAACCGAGATCACGACGGGAAGATGAAAAACTTTTTAAGATAGGGAGAAGTCGTCACCATGGTTTATTATGGAAAACTATGGAAAAGCCACGGAAAAGAAATGGTCCGTGAAATCGGATTAGTGTTTGAGACTCGGTATTATGTGTAAGGAAGGTGCACCCTACAATGCCCGTCTTAAGACGATACTTTTAATTAAATGAATAAAATAACTCTGGTCCTTTAGAATGTTTATTTTTCCCAAAAAAAATGAAACAAAAATGCAAGTAGAACAAAGAAAATATTTTTTACTTTTTATAGCCGACAAGGATTCACCTTGCTCCTACGTATTTTCATTCATAATAAAAAAAATCAAGGATCACATAATTCTACAAAGAAAACTTGTTTGTTAGGTTGATATTTTTAATTTTTGAAATTTTCATATTTTTATTTTTAGAGTATAAGAACTATTTTTAATTTTTAATTTTTGAAAATTTTGTATTTTTAATTTTTAGAAATTTGATATTTAAAAAAATTGACATTTATTTCCAAAGTTTCATATTAAATATCGCATGATGCGTGTGACCGTTTTTTGAATAATAAAATTAAATACCAGATGACAAGTGTGACCATGCAAGTATATAAATTATTTAGAACATGATATCTCTCAAAGGTTATTTCCAACGTTTCGTATTAAACATCACATGACGCGTGTGACCATTTGATATATAAAAGAAAACATTTGAAACAATAAAATTAAATATCAGATCACGTGTGCGCCCATGCAAGTATCTAAAATTGTTAAGAAGTTACAATGGAAAAAAACTTAATTAATTATTTCATAAAATAGATAATGGTGGGTATTTATAAAATCAGTGCAAAATATTTAATAGAAACATTTGGCCTAGTGCATAAACCTAATTATTATTATTTTATTATTTAAAGAAAACTATAACTAAAAATGTGAGAGCTTGTAAAATAAAAGTGGGGTGCATAAAAAAGAAAAAAAAAATCAAACATGTTGGGCTAGCAAGATAAGTCAAACTTTTTTTTTTCTTTCAAAATAAGTGGTGTACACACAAACAGACCAGGGGTATATCTGGACCAAACAAAATAGGCCCAAATTTTTGTGTTTTTTCTCTTTTTGTATAAAACGGTGAGGGATACAACCAATAATATTAGGTGTGCCAAATAAATAAAAATAGAATGCAAACAACAAAAATGTTGGGCCAGTAAAATGAATCCAAACTTTCACTTTTTGTTATTGTGTTTTTTTTGAAATGTTGGACCATAAATCTAAATAAAACCACATTTTAATTAGCCAACTTGCACTAAAAATAGAAATTCAATGCACCAAAACCATACCATACACATCATTCTCGCGAAACCCCAAGTTCACATTCTTTATAATGCATGCGAAAAGAGAAAAAAAAAGAAACAAATTACATGCCTAAACAATATTTTCTATCCTTACAAAATTATTCATATTTAAAAAAAACTACACAACAACAAAAAAGGAAAATAAATAAATAAATACACGCACACACTTTTAAATTAGCTCTACCTTCTTCGATAAAAATACACAGGCACTTGAAATTAAACCTATTTTTAATCCAAAAACAAGCATTGCAATAAGCTAAATCCATGCAAATAAATGCTGCAACAAACTAAACTCATTTTTAAACACAAAAATGTTGTATCAAGTTGAACATATTTGAAAACAAAAACTACAACAAATGTTACCTATTTATACATAAAACGTTGCATTAAATTGAATCTATAAAAGCTTTGCAAGATCATAGTGGTTAGGCTGGTTGCAGCAATGTGGTTGGGAATGGTGGAGAAGGAGTGAGGAATGATTAAGAAAGGAAAAGAGAGGTGCTTGTGAAGATGAAAATGGTGTGACTTTTAAGTGAAGTGGTGTGTGTCTCCCCCTGAGTGTCGTAACCAGTCTCTTTTTATATTGATTGGGAGGGAAAGAAAATAACTTACCAGGTGCGTGGAAAAGTTGGGATGACTGAGATTGGAGAAAAAGGAGGTGTGGGAAAGTTTTTGTAGGTGAGGACGGATAAGAATTAGTGGATGGTGAGAAGTTGTTTTTATTTTCTGTTATTATTTTTTATTTTTTTATTTTTATTTTAAATATTATTTTTATTTTTTATTATTTTTATTTTATTAGAGCGAGAGAAAGCAAAAGTGTGAGTTTGAACGTTGAGAATAATAAAGAAGTGTGAGGAACTACTCTAAAACTAAAAAGTTGTCATATTATTTATTATTATTTTATATTTTATATTTTATATTTTATTTTATTTTATTTTTTTTTTAATTTTTATTATTTTTTTTTTTATTTTTTATTTTTGTTTTTTT
>Ga0123340_1001383_pt1 | contig 20015 bp, 10 predicted proteins | sample SirMexnodulemix_FD_89961 | JGI IMG/M metagenome (GOLD analysis project Ga0123340, IMG submission 89961) | Root nodule microbial communities of legume samples collected from Mexico - Siratro Mexico nodule mix | ecosystem: Host-associated > Plants > Roots > Nodule | place: Mexico: Nepantla... | reverse complement strand
TTATATAAACGTATACAATTTTTAATATTAATTTGAGTTATACTTTTTAAATAAATTTTCCTTTTTTAAAAAATTTAATTTTATATAAACATAAATTTAATGAAATAAAATAAATAAATTTGAAAATATTATTTAAATTAACAATACTAAATTTATTAATTCTGTAATTTCAATATAATAATTGAATGATTTTTTTTTATAAAAAAATAGTATTATTGTTATTATTTTAAATTTAAATTAATAAAATATTTAGTTTCAATGTATTTTCATATTGATTTTTTTAAATTGAAAATCTGTTTTTAAAAAAAGGGGAAAAACCAGCCGAATTTGGACCTGTTGAGAATTTGGCTGAAAAGTCGAATTTTAACCTTAAAAAACTTAGATCGGGTTGAGTAGATATTTTGACACTGATTGTAGTTTTATTTTGGCAATGGGTTTATTTAAGAAAACAATAAATTATGTTTATATTATTATTTTATTTTGAATAAAATCATTTTCAAAATATAATACATGTAAAACAAACAAACAAACAAAAAACGAATAAATAGTGTCTCATTTGTTTGTGGTATGGTTACAGGGTTTTCAATAATGTTATGTTCCGCATACCAAATTCCGCGTCCCACGTATCTCTCTGTCCATATCCCATGTCTTGAGAAAACAAAATCTTATGAAGGTAACATAAAAGCTTAATCAAAGCTTCAATCTTGTTTCTTTTACAAAAATAAATAAATATAAAAAAACTAAAGTATAAGAAATTTTGCAATATCATATTCTTTTCAATGGAAGTCATCATAACCCAAAAAGGCCTATACCCATTCCCCACTGGCAACGTGAGTTTTTGGATGCTTTATCAAATGGAGCTCTATAATGGACAATGGAGTAGGACAATTGAATAAGAAACAGGGAGTTTCTTTTGTTGTCTACCTCATATATTTTATCATCTTCCATTCACTCTTAAATATTAAATATAAATTTTAAAAAAATTGTTTTAGAAAAAGAATAAACTTGATGGAACTATTTTTATTATTATTACGTTGTTAAGTAAAAAATTGTGTCTTACCTAATGGTTATAAATTTGATTCAAGTGATAATTTCATTTATCAATTTTTTATGTTAAAAAAAATTAATTTGCTAAGATAAAACCAAAAGACAAGATGTGATGGAACTACTTTTATTACATGTAGTATCAATTTTCCTATGAAAATTAAATAAATCAAATCACAATCGAATGTGTTATTTGAACTGCTATACTCCTAAATACAAAAAAAATTACACCTTAACTAAAAAAATTAATTTGCTAAGATAAAACCAAAGGATATGGAAGTATCAACCGAACCTATTAAAATTTCAAAGGTAACGGCAGGTATGATGACTAGAATGAAGTGTGAAGAGAATATGTTAAAGTGCACAATTCTTGTTTTTGAAACTGGAAGTGATGACTTATTCGAGCAGGAGGAGAAAAAATGAAACACAAAATCAGTGTGGTGCGTGTTATGCTCTAAATTTCTGATTCTGTATTTATCCAGTTGAAGTCTGAGAATGTGACCTATGGTAAAGATCAAACCGGATGAAACTATTGAGCCAGAAAAAAGTATTAAGCCAAAAGATTTACTCCCGAGACATCAATTTGATGACCTCAAGGTTCTTTGCATCATTATAATAAATGAATAATCCGTCATACACTGCACACACAGTTCGATCATGAATAAAATCTTATAAAATGCTTAGTGGAAAATTTTGTAAAACTGGATAAGAAACAAACATCTAACATGGATCTAATTTGGAAAACATTAGTGGTGTAGCTTTAACTTGGAATTATGCTTGTCTTTGTGGTATGTTTCAACAACTTGGGGAAAATGACAAGAACTGGATCAAACAATGAGAAATAGACACAAGTACTTGAAATTTAAGTATTGTGAGCATGAGAAGGACCCCATTATGTGTTTTATTGAGAAGCTCGTCATCTCCAATGACAGCCAAGTAGCAACCTCAATAGAGGGAGTTTCTTTCACTAGTCATGCCCTTCATAGATAGGGGCCACATTTTTTTTGTTAAGGTATTTACTGAGTTTCAGAGCTTTATTTCGCTGCAGTGTCCAATAAGACACAGCATACCATGAATCAGTTCATAATTTGAAGCTTTTGGACCACCTTCCACATAGTCCCACCAAATCAAAAAACTTAGTGGAACCCAATATTCTATTTCTCTTGTACTTTTCCCATTTTAAAAGTATCCCACATTGCTTTGGTAGTGTTAGTTGACTCATTTTGGTTATAAACACTGGCTGGCCCTTCTATTCTTCCTCAATTCTCATCCCCACCCACTCACTCTCACTGCTTTTTAGTTTTTTTGGTTCTTTCCCCTCACCTTTTGACACACCAATTTGACACTCACCCCTTCAAAGTGTTTATCAAAATCAAGTCCAAGAGAAGCGGCACCATGAAGATGAGTGAGATGTGGACAACAATGGGGTCAACTCTAGCCAGCTTCATGTTCTTGTGGACGATCATGAGGCAGTACTGTCCCTACGGGGTTCAAAGGTTCTTTGAGAAGTACACACATAGGATCATGAGTTACTTTTCCCCTTATGTTCGAATCTCCTTCCATGAGTACATGGGAGACAGGCTAAAGCGCAGTGAGGCCTATGCTGCTGTGGAGGCATACCTCAGTGCCAACACATCAAAGAGTGCGAAAAGGCTCAAAGCTGAAATGGGTAAGGATAGCAGCAACCTGGTGTTGACTATGGATGAGTATGAAAGGGTAACAGACGAGTACGAGGGTGTGAAAGTTTGGTGGGTCTCTAGCAAAGTTATGTCAGCAACGAGGTCTCCAATGTCTTATTATCCAGAACAGGAGAAAAGGTTCTACAAGCTCACTTTTCACAACAGGTATAGGGACAGAATAACGGAGTCCTATTTGGAGCATGTGATGAGGGAGGGAAAGGAGATTCGTTTCAGGAACAGGCAGAGGAAGTTGTATACTAATAGCCCTGGCTATAAGTGGCCGAGTTACAAGCAAACGATGTGGAGCCACATTGTGTTTGAGCACCCTGCTACTTTTGAAACAATGGCCTTGGAGCCTGAGAAGAAAAAGGAGATCATTGAGGATTTGGTCACTTTCAGCAAGAGCAAGGATTTCTATGCAAGGATTGGGAAGGCATGGAAGAGGGGGTACCTTCTTCATGGCCCTCCTGGGACAGGCAAGTCCACTATGATTGCTGCAATGGCCAATTTGTTGGCCTATGATGTCTATGACTTGGAGCTCACTGCAGTAAAGGACAACACAGAGTTGAGGAAGCTTCTGATTGAGACAACCAGTAAGTCTATAATTGTAATTGAAGATATTGATTGCTCTCTTGATCTTACAGGGCAGAGGAAGAAGAAGGCAGATAAGTTGTCGGACGAGGAGACGGATAAGGATGTTGTTGGAAGGAAAGAGGCCAAGGAAGAAGGAGGGAGTGGCAGCAAAGTCACACTCTCAGGGCTGCTGAATTTCATTGATGGGATTTGGTCTGCTTGTGGAGGGGAGAGGCTGATTGTGTTCACAACCAATTATGTGGAGAAACTTGATCCTGCACTCATCAGAAGGGGGAGAATGGACAAACACATTCAGCTTTCCTATTGCACTTTTGATGGCTTTAAAGTGCTTGTAAATAACTACTTGAAGCTACAAACTCATCCTTTGTTTGACACTATCAAGAGGCTAATTGGGGAGGCCAACATCACCCCAGCTGATGTTGCTGAAAATCTCATGCCTAAGTCCCCACTGGATGATCCTCACAAGTGTCTCTCAAACTTGATTGAGGCACTTGAGGAAGCTGCAAAAGCTGAGAAGGTGGAGCAGAGTTGTCCCATTGAACATGAGGAACCTCTGCAACAAAATGGCATTAAGGAAAATGGTGAGCTTCCAGGTGACCAAGCAATGAATCAATGCCAGCTGTGGCTGTGTAATGATACATAATGTTGTGTAAAAGAAATTGTGGCATGAGGGCAGGCACATTTCTTAGTGTACTATGTATCTATGTTAGTCAACTCCATGAGATGATTAAAAAAGGAGGGATTATGTACTTCAACAAAGAAGGGTTTGGTAAATCCTCCTACTTTTGGGATTAATTTTGAACTTGTATTAGAGAGTTGATAAAATTTATTGTTATTGGGATAGGTCCCTCCCCTGTTGTCTCTTTTCTCATGAAATACCTTGCTGTTAAGGTGGTTCCAAAGTGCAACATAATCATAATATGAAGGCCATGTTTTTCATAATGGAACCTTATATTGTGTGGGCTATTGCTGAATATTTTTTCTATTATGCACTGATATAAAAGATAGGAATAATGAATAGGGGAATAGCATTTTTGTGCTGTGCTTTTGGTAAATAGGTTGCACAATCGAAAAAACAAACTTGTTGTGATTGACCAAATTATTCTTATGAGATCTGCACAATCTGCTCTCTTGATCTACTTTTGAAAAAATGAATTGCAATGGATTTGTCTTTTATGAAAAGAAAACAAAGTCTTATGAAAATTCAATCCATTGTATCAGTAATTTTGTTAGTAGAGTAAATTTTAAACCGTTAATTTATAAAATAAAATTATAAGAAACATGCATTATGAATTCAAATAAATATAAAGATATAAGTGATTATATTTTGTTTTAAATTAAAAGCAAACTATTAGATGATATATAAAACAAAATAAAAGCATTAAAAATAGAAAGTGATTATTTCCAAAATGATAACATCTCGAAAAGAAAGTCAATATAGAAAATAAAATGATTAAGAATTTAAAAAGGAGATTGAAAAGTAAATATGGTGAAAGAAGAAACAAGATTAAAGAGTTCAACATAAAAATTTTTATATAAAAGATTTAATGAAATTATAATATATAAGTATATGTTAATATTATCTTATAAACTAATTTTGTAAAATTAAAGTATCATACATTTCAATTTAGTTTTGCAGAAAGATTATTTCACTGTAAAATGAAATGGTAAAACAAACAAAACTGAACTACTTGTATATTTATATAACCATTCCAAGAGTTTCCTTGATAAATATAATATCTTCATAGAAACAACATGCCTTTTCACCATTTAAAAAGAAATGATTTATGTTTGTTGAGATATTTTAGAAAGTGTCAAATTTCATTCTTAGTAATTTTAATTTTATATTTATTAGTTTTAATTTTGTATTTATTTATTAAGTACCCATCTCTCTATATATAATGAGAGATAATAAAAATTTATTCTCTATCAAATTTGAGAATGTTAGACTTTAATACTTGGTAATAATCTGATAAGTAATATTAGACTCACATCATTGAAAGAAAGCGATTTATAAGCAAATTTCAACCTAATATAAATTTATAAGGGGAATAGTAGAAATATTTTCTTTTACAGACATGGGAATGGTAATTTTGATGTACCATTAAAGTACACATTTTTATTTTGTTAATACCTTTAATAATACATTAAAATATTTCAAATAAAACTTCTAATATCTATCATAAAAATCAACAATATTATCATCATGGGGAATATTTTATTATTTGATAACGTTACATCTGAGGTGTGATTACATGTCAGTTAGGAATTTTTTCCCTTGTTTTTTTTTTTTCTCTCTTTCTTTCTCTCTCTATAGATTTGAATATAAAATGGATTAAATTCCTTCACACAAAACCATTTATGTTGATGATATTATCATATTTTTTATGTAAGAATATGGTAACTTTGCTTAGTGTGAATTGTGATGTATTGATGTGAAAGTGGTTATTTTGGTCTATGAAATTGGGTTGTTAAATTCTTTTGCCAAAGGTGGTCAATCATCATAAGATGAATGGTTGAATTGATTTTAAACTTTTCTCGAAAAATATTAAATTATCATTTGGTAGTTTTGTCTCAAAATTTGTGTATAATATGTTTTTTAAAAACCAAAACAAATAGAACACAAGAGTTAAGGAGCTTTTATGTTTGTGAGGAGTTGCCCACAAATAGAAACCAGTGGAAGACTAATTTTAACTAAAATAAAGACTAAATTGATAACTTTAAATAGGATATTGAAAAAAGAGAACACATATTGATATAAAAAACTTATTTAATCTATTTTCTTTAAATTATACTTTGTTAGTCGGATTTCTGACAAATTTAGTTGGATGTTAATACTCTAACCTTATCTATGACAATCATAATTTTACGTAGTAATTATGATCATTTAAATTTGCTGTTTGGGTCCATTTTTATGCTTCTTAATGAGATTAAATGTCAGTTTGTCCTTGTAGATGTGGTTATATAGATAGGAGTTTCTACTGTTTCTTCAGTGTTCAACTACTGTTCCTTCTACTATAAATATTATAGGTCAACTCAATCCACAATTAACTTCTAAAAGGATGGATCACATTAGGCCAGGTGCAAATTTTCAACCTATTCTACCACATAATATATTACATGCTGTATTGGATTCAGCCATAATGAACTCATAAATTTACCTGTTAAATAAATAAAATAATCTAAATATAATAATAGTTATGATTATAGAATTTTATTTTATTAAATTGTATTATTACAAACAAAATAACAGGAAATGAATAATAGTTATAAAATAGCATTTAGCCAAATAAATCATGAAAATTTCATAAAATAAAATAAAAACTAATTTTGATGAATTAATTCAATTCAATTGATCCTTGAGCCATTTGGTTGGTGAGTTATGTAACTTGGATTATCTGGGTAAAAATATTGAATTTATAACTAGTTTTGATTGATTAAATGTGTCCATTCATGTTCAACCTATTATGACATCCTAGTTTCTTTTTTCTACTATATTGTTGTTACTTTACTTTTTTTTTGCTGGAATTTTTTTATTCTTCATCGTAGGCACTTCCTCATATGGCAATCACAGCAAATCTTATCCTGAAGAACAATTTTAGAAATATAACCTTTCTTTATTCTTTTAACTACTTTTTAGATTTGAGTTAAACTATGACCTATCTTTAATAGAAAAGAAAGAAAAATAACATTTGTATGGAAAACTCACGTATAGCGTAAGTATTTTTTTTTTCCTTTTAGTAAAGTTTTAAAATATAAAATAAAATTATAAGCAACATGCACCATCAATTTAAATAAACATAAATATAACTGAAATATAAAAATATAATTTTTAAAATTAAAAGTAATTGCTATAAGAATATGTGTATATAAAAAAAGTGATTTAGATATTGACAAAAAATATTAGCATAAAAAATAGGAAATGATTATTCTTAAAATGATAACACTGGAGAAAGAAAATTAATGCAAAAAAGTAAAAATGTTTTTAAAATAAAAATGTCGCTCTTCAAAATAAAAAGTTAGGAATAGATTCAAAAGACAAGATTAAGAATCATAAAAATATCTTAAACGGTAGTTTAAAAACTTAAATGGGTAGAGGGTTGTTAAATCAACAAAATTCTAATACATATATAATTCTACAACCATCCCAACTCTGTCCAAGAAAAACAGAATCTTTAATTTAGCATCTGAAATATTTTATAACCCTAATAATCTACATTTTAGGATAAATTTTGAACTTCTATTAGAGAGTTAATGAAAATTATTGTTATTGAGATAAGATCCTCACTGATATTTTTCCCAAAAACAATTTGCTATTATGATGGTTCCAATATTGAGACAAAAGTATAACAAAGATTAGTGTTTCACAGTGGATAAACAAAAATTAGTTTCAGATATTGTGATAACATAATGGAACATTATATCATTTGGGCTATTGCTGCATATTGTTCCTATTGCGCTCCGATGTAAGCCATGATTAAGGAAGAATAGAGAGCAGAGAGCTCGAGCAACGTGGAAAAGGAATATTTAGGCTGTGTTTGGATTAAAATTAGAAAATTAATTTTTCAAATTTAAATAGACAAACTGAAGAAGGAAATAAAATAGAAATAAAAGTACAAATTAAATAAAAAGGAGAAAGTTCGAGGCTTAATAATCTGAAAGCCACATCTTCTTTAAAGTTACAGTACCTGTTAACAGTTATTGTACACGGATTGGATAGGCTAAATAACGCCCAACTATTTCTCATTCATTTTGGAGGATCCTTTGAATGTAAAAATATTAAAAAAAAAGTGACTACCTAACTGCATAACTGCGTATCACGCTGCTTCTGGTGGCAAATCATGCACCAAGAGCTGCTAGACTGTGCCTCAAGAAGAAACCTGATGGTAATTTTCTCTGGGGCTTATAACAAAATTTATAGTTCTATTATCATACACATTGGCTTCCCTGATAGAAAACTATAATTCCTGCTCTGGAGCAGGATGAGAAGCTTCAGTAATCATTGCCTTCATCTTTCATTATTGTGTTTGGACCATCATCAAAACCAGTGGTAGGGGCAAGCTCATTCAAATCAAGGAAGCGTCTCTTTCCTGTGCTCTCAACTTCCTCCTGACCAGGACTACTTAATTTTTCAGGAGCCTGGTTTTGTTCATTCTCTTCTACTGCAGGATAAGTGACAGGCTCAGCTACTTTAATTTCTTGTTCTTCATCATCACTGCCACCTGAATCTTCACTTTCCATTATGTATTCACCATTCTCACTGGGTTCTGAGTGATCAGCTGATGTATCAGACTTGTCAGATTTGATAAACTCAGTTTCTGATTCTGAGGCCTCATATTGTCGGTAATTTACAGAATTTCTAGTTGCCCTCTTACTGCGTCTTAGGCTAGATTGAATCTCACCCACAGATCTGAGTTTGGTTTCTCTCCTAGTACGGCCTGGCAACTGTTTGACCTTGCGGGGTTTGTCACTATCCTCACTCATGCTCAAGGAATCATCCTCATCATCATCATCTTCTTCATCATCTTCAACATTGTATTCATCCCATTCATACTCTTCTTCTCCTTCAGAACTACTAGAAGACTTCCGTTTATGCTTGCGTTTCTCTAGATATTCTTCATCATATACAGCTTCGCCAACAATATCATCATCACTATCGAAGTCTGCCTCGTTGTAAGATACTTCTTCAACAAACTCTCTTTCTGAATACCGATTAGGTCTCCTTCTTTGACGATTGCTAATGTTAAAATGAAATTAGTGAAAATTAGATTTGAGAAGAAACATCTCAACATACTTGAAAGAAACAAAAAATACACACCTTCGATCCAAGTTGTCATTTTCATGGTCTTCCTTGTCATCATAAGAGTCAGCTGATTCTGAAGATAGTATACCAAAATTCACATCTTGCGTGGCAGGCAGAGGACCATATTTACCATTAGTCAAAGCTTCAGGTTTTGCTACCGATTCTCTCCTAGGCATACGTTCTGGAGATGTCTGTTTTTGCCTGAATAAAATAAATATATATACATGACATGAGTACATGGCACAAGTTAATGCGTATGACTGACCTATCTCCCTCCTCATAACCAAACAAAGAGGGAAAGGATATAAGCACATACTTGGTTACTTTAATTGCCTCATTGATTGACCGGTCATAATCATCTGCAACAACAGTAATTTCAGGTTAGGTTTAAAACAAGCACAGTGGTTTCTGAGGGTAAGTCAAGAAATTCAAGCATAGCAATTTGAACATAACCAGTAGGAGTGGGTTACAAGTGAGTGTTTTGGGTGATGTAAAAGTCATAGGTTCAAACCATCATGTTCAATGTAAAAAAAGGACACAAACATATAGCTTTAAAAGAATGCCAGTGTATGAAATTGCATCTTGCTGACAATGAAAAATCTACAGGTGAAGATGCAAACAATGTGAGTTGTTTTTTTGGATCTTGAAGCACCATGGTTTGAAATAGAAAAATCTACAACCATTGAGATAATGGGGAGGGTCACATGCAGTTTTACCCTCATGAGACGGTGGGAGTTGTTTCCGAGCCTGAAACCGGGGATCACCAAATCACAAGGTTTATCTTACAATTGCAAAAGGGCTTACCCTCTTCAAATTACTCAAGAACAGAGAATGAAACAGAATGTAAGATTTTTATAAAAGAAGTTTACAATGTTGAAACAGGCTGACTGGGTAAAAGCAAAAATTTCAATATGACATTACATATTAGATACTCATTGGATGATAGAAAAACAGAGCCGGAATCAGACATTTCCATCGCAGTATCCCTATGGTAGCACTGACAATCCCAGGCAACGGGTTACTACTAAAACCAGATATTCCCCAAATAAAACACAGATATGGGTCAATGGATCCAGCCTAAGTGCTTAAAGAAATAGGAGGTACCATTTTGTTCAAAATATATTATTTAGGTTGGAAAAGGAGGAGAGCATACTATTATATTACATCAAAATGTGTTGCAATCATGTGTTATAAAATATTCAAAGGTCCTGAAAGGTAGGTAGAATTAATAGACAAACCCAAGCTCACTAATACAATAAAATTATTAATCATAATTGAATAAAACAACCAGGAAATATTGGAAACAATTCCCCATATTACTTCTCCAGGTTTAGAGATCATATAAGTTGCTCTAAAACTTTCAACAATAGAATCCAGATATCTATGAGATATATTTTAGATACTCTAACATTTATACGAAGGAGCCCGGATAAAACAAACTACATTTGTTAAATCAAAATTCAAATCAACCAATTGTAGGCATCAGCTACCAATATCATGAAAATGATGACTCCAGTTATAATTAAACTTTCTTGCTCTTACCAAAAGTGTAGGTAACAGGTTTCCTGTCACGGAGAGAACGCCCTGGACCAAGCCCATCAACGACCAAGTAATTATTAAGCAGAAGAGCTTGTCTGTTTTGCTTTTTCAGCAATTTCTCCTTTTTCTGTGCCAACCAACTCAATTTGGTATCAGTTGAATGAAAATGCAACTAAGATCCTTCAAGGACCACAAATCAATATTTAAAAAATATATATATATATAATTTTAAAAACACCAGTTCTTCTCAAATTTCTCGACCCTAAAGTACCTTATGAGCTTTCTCAACTTCAGGAAGCATGTCTATCTTCAGCTTTTTCCCCAGAGAAGTCTCTGTTCTGTTTTTACTTGAGAAAAGCTTCTCCTGTGTGAGCAGATGAAAGAATTGATTAAATTCATACATGATGCGGCTCATGTAAAGAAAAAGATGCAGTTCATAACACGAGCAGGATAAACGATTCTGTTTTCTGTACTTGCTGAAAATGAAAAAAGAAAAATAAGGGTAAAACCAATCATCTGGATGGTTTTATGTACTAAATAACATTGACTGAAGTGCAAAACATCAAACAGTTGAACAACGCAAATGTTTCCTCATTTAACATCAGATCTCATGAAATAATCACTAACATTGATCTCTGGATCGCATCATATATTAAGACTGCAGTGTGTATAGTTCACCAAAGGCCCAAAGGCTTGGCTACAAACATTTAGAATGTTTGCTTGTGAGATCAAATAACTTTCAGAAACCTACACCACAAAACTATGAAGGTGTCCTTGACTTTTGAGAACCACCCACAACATGATCGAAGAAGATTTTGCCAGCCCTTGGGATGTAAAACTGCTAAATCCAATAAATACCAACCAAAAGAAAAAAAAAATCATTTATTTAGCAATTCATCAAATTGAAAAAAATCCATGCAGAATTTTAAGAAATCCCATTTCTGTTTGCTTCTTCAGTATTATTCTCAATGTCTTTTTCCCTACAGATATCTTACAGCATAATTCTTCGATTTTCTTATTTATGCATTTGCATCCTAAAGGATGTGTCATCCTTTTTATTGCAGTTTCTTATTGCAAACTTAGGTAAATTTCTCTTTCTAGTATAACCGCTTACTTATATGCATATAATAAGCAAATGATGCAACAGTTAATGTGAACCAATGAAAATTAATGATTTTCTTCTTGCTTTACAAAATTAAATAATGAAACAAAAAAATAAATAAAATCTGTAAGAAAAAAACCTTAAGTAATTTTAATCATGCAAGTTTTCATTTGATTTATAATTAGGTTCTGATAAATAAGTTTTGAATCCAACATCAGATTTCAGGGAGAATATCTAATTTGGATTTCCAACAACAAAGTTAAAAAATTTCAAGTTAATAAAGTTTGCTTAGACTATAGATTTGGGTTTCTAATCGCAATAAAGTAGATTTATTGTTTTTTCCAACATGACAAACTATTGTGATTTATTATCAAAATCACAAATCTATAACACCAAAGTCCCAACTCCAATCAAGACAACTACAACAAATGTTAGTTGTTGCATGTTTAAGTGATAAGCAACTCATTAAAATGAATGTAGATCAACCAGCAGCTTTAGTAACTTACAGAAACATCTTGAAATTCATCAAAATTGGTAGCAACTGCTTCCCACTGGTATGATGTGTTAGAAAGAACCTGGGAACCTCTTGCTTTCCCTTTCTTCATTTGAATCACTTCAGTTTTCCTTATTTCTCGATACAACCTATGTCCAATGATGGGATCGTCTTCATACCTGCACCAGTCAAATTTCAAATGAATAAAACCATAATGCATACATATTAGATTTCAAAATTTGCTATGACAACCCAAAACAAAAGTTTATACCAATAAGAAATTCCGTGTGAATCACCTCCAATACGCTCTTTACGGAATGTTGAAAGTTGAACACCGTGTTTAATTGAGTTGTCAATATAACTTCGAATGTCTTCTTGCTGTAAAATAATTACTCAAATTTGATCATTACATCACTTGTACAATACATAAAGGGATAACAGGGTAACAACATTTGGGGAATTGTGAATGCACCGAATAGGTTTTGATCTAGGGTTCCCCCTGACCCTGACCTAGTAAAAAATCCTAGGAGGTTGACTAGAACTTAGATATTAAAGGATGCCTGTCGTACATTGAGTAGTATGGGATGCTTGATGGAGTTTTAAGTGCTCGGTTCTTTCTTGTTAATAGCTAGCTTTTACAGGTGGGTTACACAAATGCTTCACTGCTTATCCATTGGTATCAGAGTTGTTGTTAGTGTCTTGAAAAGGACTATCTATGGAGGGTTCCAAACCAGCGAAAGTTGAGTAAAGTGTCACCAAGTGAGTTTTAGGATGCTCGGTGAATATCAGACACAAGTCATTGGTCCTTAAAACAGAAAATAGAACATAACCACATCTATGCAGATTGTAGTATGACATGACAATACATTGGTGCTGTCTACAATTGTTAAATATACAAGCATAATGGACTCGTTTATGTGAAAGATACATGGATCATGCTAAATAACAGACAATGCCATGCCAGAACATGAACAGCTGTTATATAGCATGCATGTCTACAATCATCCATTAGGATATTGACATCAGACAGAGGGGCTTCATCCTACCATAGCAAGGTTCATCCATTTAAGATGAAAAAGATAATGATAGATGAATACTACAAAAGCAAAATATACCTCAACACGAATGTCGCAGATTGCTTTTAAGATGACAACACGGATCCCTGGATCAAGTGATTTATACACTTCAATCTCCGCCCTGTCACATTAGCATAACCTGAGACCTGTGATATTTGAAGATTAAGATTCTAGGGTTACAAAAATTGCATGAGCTCTACCCATGGGAAGCAACAACTGGAAGATCCCCATCAGCAACCTACATTTGGATTCCATCCTCCTATTAATTCCAGAAATTGTAAAATAGACATTATTATAAAATATCAGCTTGCTCATTGAAAGTAACTTATTACCCAATGCCACCAATCTCTCAATTTCCTGCACAACACGGTTATCCAAGTATCGCGGGTGAGTGCCATTCGGGTAATAGGAGGGATCGCCTATCAAAACGTTTAATATATGTTATTATCAAACCAGTAGCAGCTCTGCAAACACATGGACAAGAAAGTACTGATTCTCCAAGGAATAAACTTTGAGAAAGATAATTGCAGAAGAATTACAGCTAAACCACAACTTCAAAGTTCAAACAACTATTATTAGATTTGAAACTGTATGATTAATCAATTGACAGCCTTCACTTTCCCTCACTAATATATTCTAAAGCAAGGTTGATTTTAGTAATAATAAGTAAAAAACAAAAGTTATATAAACATAGGTAGATGATTCATTACATCAGGGACTGGTTGAGTACCCTGCCTTTAACATATATTTATAAGGAGCAATACAATAAAGGGCTAAATCGTCAACCTATTCTCACAAGTCATACAATTTAAATCTTGTACTAAACTGTTGTTCATGTCAGAAAACTTCCAGTAATAATTAGGAATGTAGATGTCCTTGTACCCCAAGGTTTAGAAAATTCTTCTAAGTTGGCCTTTCCTTATGGAATCCAAGGTACATATATATTACTCCTTGCAACAGCACCTTTGAGATTGATTTGCATCCAGAACATGAAGGGCGGGGTCAAAGTCAACACATGGATAAATGCAGACAAAGCTTTTAAAACTTATTCAGACTGTTTTGGATATTGTAACCTTTTCATTAAGAAAACACTGTCATTTTCGTTCTTAAAAGTGACAACTGCATGGAATAAACAAACTTCATGGTTGCATTCAATGCTTCAGCAGGCAAACGAGCATTCAGATCTGCTTATCACAATCCCCACATGTTCCCAGTTTAACACTCTTGCAGATGAAAAGAACAATGCAAGTTCATATTTATCTTTTAGCTACCGAATAAAGGGCTTTTCGTACTTCTAATAAAAATCTCCGAATCAAGTACCTTCTCTCTACTTACAAACCTCTGTCAACACCAAGCATGCAATCAGTCAAAAGCAATTATATCCATCTCAGAATATTAAATTGGTCAAATTCCTTGCTAAGTAATCAATCATTAATGTAATTTGAAAACTAAAATAACAAGCCTTCTTCCATCCATCAAATCCAGCATTACACAAGCCACCTACCCCTATGACCAACAATCTCTGAATTATGTCAAAAACATATAAAACTGAAAAACAAAATATACAAAGCACTACACGAGGGGACTAAGCCAAAACTCATAAACATCCCCAAAACACTTATATCTAAACTACACTAAACAACTCCAATGCAAAATGTTTGTCTAATCCACTCTCCTGTCTTTCAACCACAGAAGATTTCCATGAACAAATTGTAATAACAAAGATTCCACTTAACAACTCTAAAATCTCTCTTGCAGTCAAGCATCCAACTCGACCAGGTTACAAAACTATATTCAGCAATTGAAGGTGTAAAGTTGGAGCATAAACATTCAAAATAAGTAAATTCAGCACAGAACAGGAAGAAACATGATGATAGAATCATATTAGACACGTGCAGTGTAAACACAACAAGAAGAAGCAGTAAACAAACTCAATCCGCAAAGATTAAGACCTACATCCACACGAGAAAAAGAAATGCCATAAACATGAACCAAGGACCAAAACACAAACTAAAAGAAAAACTAAACAAAAATCAGTAATAAAACCAACCAACCTTTAGCAAAGGCATATGAATATGAAACAAAGTATCGTTGGGGGTAAGAAGGGCTGTCTCCAACTCTTCCGCAGAAAATTCCAGCGAGATATTCAAAAGAGGCATAAATAGCTGCAACAAGGCACAACTTTTCACACACAGAAAACACTAACAAAAGCAATCCAAAGAAAAAGATTACACGTCCCAACTCACATGCAAGAAATTCAGCACGGAAGCAAACTCCCACATCGTCCGCAGGTTCCACCGCGGCAACTGTGACGGCGACGGCGGCTCCACCAGCGGAGTCACGATCTTGCCGCATTGCGGCTGCGGCGGCGGAGAATCCTCCTTCTTCGCCGGCGCCGGCGAGGAAAGGAGTCGAGAGGCGGCTCGCATGGTGCACGCCCGGGAAGGGCGAGCACTCCTGGTGGTTGGGGGAGGAGCCGCGGCGGTTTCCTCCTTCGAATTGGAAACATGGTTTGAGGGGTTGGCCTCAGGCGGCAAGGACCGTTCGGCGGTCACCGGAGGAGGGGATCCGTTTGACATGGGAAGGAATATTAAATTAGGGTTTAGGGAAGTGAGTGTGAGATTAGAGTTGGAGAATCATGGTTGATGAGTTAGCATTAGATTGTGGAAACTAGAAAGAGCAAGAGAAGAATAAAAAAAGAAAAGAGAAAAGAGAGGGGTGATGGGAAGGACCAAAGGGTCCAATCCAAACCCTCAAATCCAAAGGTGAGTGTATCCTATGAGAAGCTCAAGTGGATGAATATGTATCTGCAAAATAGGAAAAACACAGAGTGAAGAAAGAGAAAGAGTGGTGACTGACACTGATGATAGAGAGGGACAGTACCTGAAATTTGGTGGTATGAGGTTAGATTTGGTTTCACCTTGGGTCAAATGTAAGAAAAACTAAATCTACTGTTTTGTTCCCTTTTCGATTAAACTGCTGATGGGGTTCGCTTCGGATTTTTTTCTTTTGCCTTTCCTCTCTCTTCAAAGTCAAGAAAAAAATCTACTTTTTTCTTCCGTTTTGGATGAGACTATTGATTTAGTTTAGACGTTTTTACTCTTCCTCAGTTAAGTGTGAATTTGGATTAGCTTTTACCTGAATATAATCTGAAGTAATTCTTATTTATTTCTGTGTTATTTACTAGATTTTTAGGGTTTAACCATGATCAAGTGTGTGAGTTGAAACAATTTTTACTTGTTAGTACGCTATTTGAGAAATTTTGATGTAAACCCAGGAGGCCAATCAAGGTTGGTTTTGTTTTTCAAAATCTAAAATTAAAGTTAGAATTTGCTCAAACAATGATTTTCCACTTCTCAAAAGCTAAACCTGACATGTTAAGCTTACAAACGGAAAATTCTAACTTGTCTGACAGAAGTGTTGAAACTGAAGAATTTCGACATTGCTGATTTATTCTCCCCTTTGCCTTAAAAGGGTAGGTAGTATTTTTGCAAATTCATTAGTGGAACAAAAGTTTAAAGCTTGATCCAGAACGAAAACAAGTTGAACTTCCTTTTTCGCTGGAAGAAAAGTAATATAAAGCAATACATAATATTAGATTGCATATTCCTGTATAGATAGATATTGTTAAGTTTATGAGATAATTCATGTAATCTAAAAATGAAAGTGTTTGAGGAATGTGAGGGAGTTTTTCACTGACTATCAATGTTTTGTTTACAATAATTGCAGAGGGAGGGAGAGGTACAAAACCATAATTAATACTAGGTTTTCTCCTGTGCATGTGGGACATAATTTCATCATCATCATCATCATGCACATATCCAAAGCTAGATTCACTTGTATATTTGTATTTAATACGAGATTTCACATTTATTTGTATTCTTGAACATGAGCATGATTGAAATTTGTTAACCTCTTTGGTTGATTTTTAATAAGCTTAATAGCTTGGTACATTCAATCTTGTGGTGAAAGGTTGGAGTGGAAGAGGTTCCATGAATGAAAAGGAGAAAGTAGAGTGAGAAACGTGAAAAAGAAATACTCATTAAAGCTATGATTCGTACTAGCCTACTCAATGAATTGGGTCAAGTCAAATATTCCACTCTTGATGATATGTAATGGAACACGACAGAACTTGACTGGGTCGATCTTCGCAAGATTCTGATAGGCTCACACACAGTATCTTATTGGCTGGCCTAGTTCAACGAATTCTTCTTGCTCAAATGAATCCTCCCCCAGATGATAAGAAAAGGAAATTAATGCATCGAGTGTTGGATATTACAAAATTAACTGCATAAATTGGTAGAAAAAATAGCAATGTTCTTAATTACAATAATTGTACTAGAATTTCATTACATAGAACAGCAATGTTCTTAATTATTTCACTCTTTTAGGATTACTAATTAGCATGAACGTGATTTAGAACTCCGCTTTGGATTTGATCGGATGTCATCTCAAAATGATCTTTTGTACTTCTTTCCTTCTTTTGCTTCTGTCATCTTTAACTCTGCTTTTATTTGTATGAACTGTGTGAAAAGAAGAAAACACTGAATCTTTACCATTTTAGTCACGAGTTCTTTTTGCTCCATGCTTATCATTTTTGTATCAAGGGTGATCTTACATTTTACAATAAGTGTAGAAGAAAGTAGAAAAAATATAATAGACCCTAAACGCGGTGCAATAATCAATATTTGACGACATTCATGCACCATGTGAAACTTGTTTGTGTCTGAAATAAGGATCGATGTCACAATTTTTTTTTATTTAATCCCTTTTAGATGTTATTTATATAATTTGTATGCTGCATCGTCCCTGGCCCCAAGTTACAAATTTTCAATTTTGTTTCCCCTTCGTTTTTATAATTACATTATAAAATATATTTTTAACTTCGATTATTTATTATATTTGCTTAGGACGCTATATAAATACCTCTTATATAAAAAGTAGGATATAGAATCATAGCCTGTGGTATAATTAATTCAAAATTGTGATAAGAAAATGGTGATGGGAGCAATGTGACGACGCAATTTATAGCAGGTAGGCGGCGACAACAAAAACATATTTTTTACATATTACATCAATGCATTATAATTACGAAAAAATTGTCACTATCTGACATCATTTTAATATGCATAACATAAAATCTCATTTTCATACTAGTAGATGATATCAGAGTTTCCAAGATCTAGCAATGGTTCCACAATGTTCATCTCTCACACCTTTTCTTCTGCAATTTTTGCCAAATCTGGGTGCAACATGTTGAGTCCATAATAAAGGGTTATCAAATCACATATCTTTGGCCGCTAATGCAATTTCACTATGATTTATTTACAAAGAAGATGAAGTCAAAGAAACCTGGTGAACACTTCGAACAACAAGACAACCTATTAAAATCTTAGATGCTTGAGTCAATGGATTCACAATTCACGAAGTCATGGATTGTGAATGGACTTATCAGATATGGCATATCCTCAAAACTTATATTGCCATTCAAACCAAAGCTAGGTCAAAACACTCAAACTTCAACAAAGGTAACTTATCAATGAATATAATTATAAGAAACTCTCGTTGTAATGGGTTATTCTTGAGTAACAGATTAATGCAATGGTTTTCCTAATGGAATACGAGTCTATAATTACTGTATGCATTTTATATTATAAATTTGCACGGATTGACTCATCACATATTGAATTAAGAACAAGTCAACTCAACTTCACTTACTTTTGTTAGTTCAAAATTTGTTTAACACAATCCAGGCATTAGTGAGTTAAATAAGTTTGTTCATCTAAGTATATTTTGTTTTTCCGTTTTGTTTCAAATATGTTTATTGAAGTATAATAAAAGTTTACTAACTTGACGTATCTATTTATAACAATACAATTAGGATGTCCATCTTTTCCATTATCCATTGATCAGAATTATGAAGGGATATTACAAAGATTGAGTAAAAAATGAAAGTATTTCATATTAATGTTATGAGTTTTCTAAATTCTTTGTAGTCTTTGTGAACACATAGTGTCTAAGTGGAACCTTGAATATGCATCTCGTGAAGACAAGAAACAACGTGCAATTTGATGATGAGATTTGCAGCATGCCACGGTGAAAGGGAGTTTTCAGCTTCGTGTGCATGCAATGATACCACGTTGGGTTGGTGATCATAGACGGCAGATCAGTACATGCATAACCATTTTCACATTTGATACAACATTTACTAGAAAACTTTAATTGGAATATATTAAATTGAATATATTTTTAATACAATAACGATTTTAAATGGTACTAAAAGATATTTTTTATTAGTGTTTTTGAAAGGAATATTTTTATCAGTTAATAGTGTAAAATTATAAAGCATGCCAATTATGCTCTTAATAATACACTCTATTCTCTAAATAACGGTAAAAAAATCTTGTTCATACTTTAAATATGCATAAGATGATGAAAAAGTTTACTCGTTATAATGACGTGATTTTTGTTGTATAATTAAATAGTCTGGACAATATATAAATACAAAATATCTAATCATTAACTCAACTCTTCCGTATTTTGGCAAGAATAAGAAAGCTGAATGATAAAAACAATGTGTATTCTATATTAATTGTCCTATATTGAAGATAAAAAAAAAAAAAAAAAAAAAAAAAAAAAAAAACACCCTTTAACATTTTTGCTAAAAAATAGAGAATGAAGGAGA
>Ga0123340_1001382_pt1 | contig 20018 bp, 12 predicted proteins | sample SirMexnodulemix_FD_89961 | JGI IMG/M metagenome (GOLD analysis project Ga0123340, IMG submission 89961) | Root nodule microbial communities of legume samples collected from Mexico - Siratro Mexico nodule mix | ecosystem: Host-associated > Plants > Roots > Nodule | place: Mexico: Nepantla... | reverse complement strand
TGTAAATATAAGTATACCATTACTCAAAAAGAATAAAGATGAAATAAAAATTTGACAAGTATGATATTTTACATCAATTGTGGGAATTCTCAAACTCGTGTTCCTCGTCTTATTATCATCTTTCATTATAATTGCGAAAATGTTATGATATTAACTTTGGAACGTTCAAATATAAATAATTAATTATGATTAATTTATTAATTTACGATTTATCAAATTAACATATATTCTTAAATAGTGCCTGAGTTGTGTTCTTAAACGTAATTACATCATCAATCATCTTTGGTTTGTATTCATAAAATAAATATATTAAGAGTATCAATTCATTTTCGTTGATGATAAATATTTTTCAATGTACAAAATTAAAACAAATATCTTAATATTTAATTAAAACTGACAACCCATGAATATGAAATTCTTTTTGAAAGCTAAAAGCATTAATTAATTTATAATAGAGGGATTGGTGAATTTGAAAAATAAAATAAAAAATTGATAAGAGACAAGCCATGGTAGCAGTAGTAGCATCGGTATCAACAAGAAGGGAAGTTTTTTAGCAGAGAAGGCACACGCACAGAGAAATGAACGGCCACGATGGCTTGTTCTGTGTTTGTAATGGAATCACTGAGTGGCGTTGGATGCATCTGCATGGGGATCCATGATTTCGAAAGAAACCAAACAAGTAGGAACAACCTTGCGCGTGCATATTATTTCTTTATCATTTCATTGTTTTCTTCAAAATTCCGAACCCACTTTCACTTCATTTTTGGTACTGGTTTTCGCGTGTCCCTTCCTGCACTGCATCTACATTTACACGCACACCTTTTCTCTCTCTTTCTCTCAACAAAATCTTTCAGTTTTTTGAAACAGGACAGATTAAGATTCCCTTTCATGCTTCTCACCCTTTTCCCAAACACCCAAATTTTTTTTAAAATAACGTAATAATAATGAATAAACAATGACTTTCTCGCGTTTCGCACAAAGCCAACACTAGCACACACGTACGAAGGTGTATTCACTCAAGTTTCAAACTTCAAATGTCAGAGAGACACACAGAAGATGGTGCCAACCAGCATTGAACTCCAACCGAGAGAACTTGCAACCTTGTACTGTTCATCACTATTCCTCCACCTACACTTCCACTTTCCGGTTGGATTTTGGCTTTGTCTTCTTGTTTTCGTTTGAAGCTCAAATGGGTTTTGGCTCTTTTTGTAGGGGGTGTTTTTAATTGTGTTGTGTTTTGAAGTTTGAATATAACATTGTGTTTTTTCGGTATTGAAATGTGTTTTGGGAAACATTTAGGCTTTACATTTGCTATATAAAAATTTAAAATAAACTAATTTTCGTACAATTTTAAATCTGGGATCCTACTTGCTATCACTACCAGGTGTTTGTGCCTGGAATCTTGGCTCTGGCTGAGTTATTAGGTGTGTGCAATGTGGTTAGGAAACCGCATTTCATCAAATGCGGTTTGGGTGAGTGTTTAGCTTCTTCTTTTTATCTGGATTCGGTGAAGTGCTTACTTGTTTGTTGAAGCAAGGATCACTGTTGGATCTATTTGTATGAGCTCAAGGTTTGATCTTTGTTACCATGGAATGCTCAGATACTAAGCCAGTGAAACCCAACTCAAATAATATATCAGAAATGGTCTGCAAGTTTGCCAAAGTTTGTAGATTGAAATCTATTGGGGTGTTTTCCTCTGAAATCCCCAATCTCCCTCACTTGCACAGACCCATTTGCAATGAGACTCCTTTGAGTGAAAACAGTAATGAAGAGAGCAAATGCTATCACCAGAAAGTGCATCCCCACCCCTCTGAAGTGCCAGCCAAAGAGGAGACTTGTGCTGCTTTGGAGGTCACGAGGAAGATATTTGATGCTGTTTCAGCTCTGAAATTGGCATATCTTCAGCTTCAGCAGGCGCATATCCCTTATGACCCTCTGAAAATAGTTGCTGCTGATGACCTGGTTGTTGTTGAGCTTGAGAAGATTTGCAAGTTCAAGCGCGAATACACACTGAAACATTGCAAGAAAGCAAGGTTCAACGCCTCTCGTTCTGCTCCCTTGATGGCTCAAATTGTGGCCAAGGAAGCAGTGTTGGGGAAGCTTAAGTCTCAAAACAGTGCCAAAGATTCCGAGATTGTCCGGTTGCGGCGCGAGCTGCTGGATTTGGAGATAGGGAATAAAAATCTCACTGATAAGATCAAGCAGATAAGTTTGGAGAAAAGGAAAGCATGTGTTTTGAGTGTTACTGAGTTTCAGGATGTCTTCAAGGCTGCTTCAAAGTCCATTCATGATTTTGCAAAACCCATGATTAGCTTGATGAAAGCTTCAGGTTGGGACCTTGATAGGGCTGCAAGTTCTATTGAGAACGGTGTTGTTTTTTCCAAAAGGTGTGACAAGAAGTATGCTTTTGAGGCCTACATTGCCCGCAGAATGTTTCATGGGGTTGCTTTAACCTCTTATGATGTGAGTGATGTTATGAAGTTTGATGACCCTTTTGATGCACTGATGGGAAATCCACATTCTGATTTTGCCAAATTTTGTCAAGCAAAATACCTTCTCGTTGTGCATCCCAAAATGGAAGAGTCATTCTTTGGAAATTTGGATCACCGAACGTTTATAATGAGTGGCAAGCACCCTAGAACTGAGTTCTATCAACTGTTTGCTAAGATGGCAAAATGGGTTTGGGTTTTACTTGGATCTGCTCTGTCAATAGATTCTGCAGCAACCCTATTTTCTGTGAACAGAGGAAGTGTTTTCTGCAACTTTTACATGGAATCTGTTGAAGAAGAAAAGGGGAGTGCTATTCTTTCAGATGAAGAAAGAACGACCCACAAAGTTCAGTTTATGATCATGCCAGGGTTTAAAATTGGAAAGATGGTGGTGAAGTCTCGAGTTTATATCTCAAAATATTCAAGCTAAATGCTGGCCTTTTTAACTGGTAATTCAGCTAACAGAAGCACATAGTTTTTGTACTAGAGTTATTTCTATGGTACCTTTAGCTAGTCAAGATAACCATGAATACTAGGTTTTGCTGGAACCTCAACCACCAACTCTGTTGTAATTTTTTCTATTAATTAGAGAACTGATATTACTAGTAGTTACAGTGGTCTTAAATTTCCTCCTGCTCTGTATTTTCCTTTTTAACCTTTCAAATTTCTCTATAACTGTAAATAGGTGTTCAAGTAAAACTGCTTTCAAGAATGTACTTTTTTCTTTTAATTTTCTGGTCATCACTCATCAGTGGTGGAACATGTTACTCTTGGTTTTTTTAATCACCCTTTCCCCCAAAGAAACCAGGTATTAGTTTATGGACAAAACTTAGAAATATTCTCTTAGATGCTTTAATTGTTTTTTAATTGGAGTTTTACCTCGTAGCCTATACGGATCCTTAATGCAACCTTTATTATGTGAATCATTGAGGTTTGGATAACAAGACCAAGATACGTAAGGAAATGTGTCTGTGCTTTGCCCTTAATATATATGTTTCCAATCATACTGTGAACTTTAGTTGATGTATTAATCTTTTGTAAGGAGGCTTAATTGCTGTACTCATGTATGTTTCAGTATGCTGTTATTGGTATATTTAGGGTGATAATGTGTCTTTCATGGTTAAAATGCCATCATACTTGAGACTCAAAATGGCAATAGAATGATTTGAGGTTTTTTTAAAACATGCCAAATTGCATTGTAGTTGCTTTCTTGTTTGTCATATGGCCAAGTACGTGCTACACGTCTTTTTACAGGTTCATCCTAAAATGCTAATCTTGATTATTGCCAAAAAGCCAAGAAGCAATCCTGAATTCAGTTTTCAAAACCAAATCAAGAGTCTGATCTATAGCTGTTGACACTTTTGGACAGTATTATTTCATCAAAACTGAGATAAATGAGTCGATGGATCATTTCAGAAAAGGTTTCATATAAACTACTACACTCATAGATTGCACACATCCAATCTTGTGGGAACACTCAATTGAAAATTAATAAATCAATATCTATTTACTCTCGCACTCTCTCCTTATGCCTCCACTGGGAACTGTTACAGTCACCACTCTCAGCAGAAAACAAGTCCCTACAAAGCTCTCCATAAAATCTACTAACCAAATCAATGTAGACAGGACACTTAAGGTTCTTCCAACAATACAAAAGTTCCTCCACATCCATCAAGTCCCTTGTCTTCCCTTCTTCCACAATCATCTCCACCAAATAGTTCTCAAAACTCTTGCACGCATCTTCCACCTCTTGCCTCGAACCTTCTTCACTTTTCTCCACATCACAAGCCTTTGCGCAAGCCGGTGTAAGTGGCGAGGGAAAGAGTGGAGTTTCATGAACATTGGAGGGACTCCTGAGTCCTGGCACAGTGTCTGCGTGCTTAGATTTCTTTGGAGAACGAAACACTGATTGCAGCAAAGAAGACATAGTTGGTCTTTTAGGGAAGGCCTTAGGGAATGTGCACTTGTGAGCACGGAACTTGAGAGCTCTTATAAAGACAGGCTTCTTGGGTTTAAGTCTGAAGAAGAATAGAAGTCTTTTGCATGGCTTGAGAAGCTTAGATTTAAAGACACCCAATGCTTTCCCTTTCATCTCTAAGAAGCAAGAGAGGAGTGTTGGTGAAGAAAGTAGAGTGCTTTAGTGTAGTACTATAGGATGGTGGCTTTGTTGCTTGTGATTACTGTTGTTATGTTTGTTGGAACCTAAGGTGTTGTTAACTCGGAGAGAATGAGGTTGTGATGTTGGTTAGAGAGAGAGGAGAAGTCTATTGGTGTGTTGAGAGGGTGTGAGGTCTTTAACAAGTTGTGCTTATAGAATAGTTAGTTGGTGTGTGTGGGTTTCACGTCTTTGAGTGATGCAGCATTGGATAGAAATGGCATAGCAGTAGCATGAATATGTTACCGCACAACATACGCGTTAAGGGAATGAAGCAGTGCTGTCTTTAGCTGTACTATGAACAAAAAAAAACATTTCACGAAACATGGGAAAATTGTGTTAAGAAGATATATTGGTTTAATTAAAAATATTGTAAAAAGTCTTGAACAAACGCACTTGTGCTTGTAATGATATGTTTAAGTTGTTATAACAAAGGATATTAGGTGATAGATTATTAGAGTTAGTGGAGTTGGTGGGTAAAGGGACTTTCGGCTTTGTCTCCAGTGTTGTCTCTTATTTTATTTCCCTGGCATTTTGTTGATCGATGAACAAAAAAGTTATAGAATAAGTTAGAGATGAGACAAGTGAAATTATTATGTAACAAACGCCACTTTTTACGAGTTTTGGAACCATTTACAATGTTATTGGGAGTGTTTCTTCCTACACCTCGGCACTTCTAAAATTTGCATAACAGACAAAAATATCCTTAATTTTGTATTGTGCAAATCATTTTGTCCTTGCACTCTAATTCTTAGAAATTCTTCTCCTTCCATCTTCTCCTTCTATCTCTGTTACTCGTCTATTGCTTGCGGTGCCTCCCCCTCATTCCGAGCTGCGATTTGGGTGCCCATTTCAATCCGAAATCGTCGATTAATACTGTATTTTACAATCATGTGAAGTAGGTATCATCTATTATAAGATTTATAATGTATTTGGGGAGATTTTGTGTTTTGGAACTGTTTTTGTTGTGGAACCACTCATTCCGCAACATATATACGGATCCGTATACAAGTTGCGGAATGGGTGGTTCCACAACACATTCGGACACCTCCCAATGAGTTGCGGAACCACCCATTCCGCAACTCATTGGGAGGTGTCCGAACGTGTTGCGGAACCACCCATTCCGCAACTTGTATACGGATCCGTATACATGTTACGGAATGGATGGTTTCGCAACACATTTGAATACCTCGTAGTGTTACTCCACTGCTACTCCGTCGCGCCTCCGTTGTTCGACTCCTCCGCCGCCGCCGCCGATGCAAACTTCTCACCCTCACTACCACCCACAACCTTGCACCACCACCATCATCTCACCTTTGATCTCCCACCTCAATTTACTGTTTTATCATTTCTCAAAATCAAGGATGATATGGTAATTTATGAAGGGCAGACTTGAAATTTTATTAAATTTTGGAGGTGCCCAAGAACACTTGGAGGTGCAGGAAGAAGCACTCTGTTATTGGGCTTGAAACAAACTGTTTAAGGGGTCTGTTATTGGCACCCCCAATTTACTATTTGAAATTCCTCATCCGTTTGTTCTTATTTTTTATTAGTTCTTTAGTTTGGTCAATATGATTGATTCTTCCTTCTAGTCAGTCAATTAATGTTTAAATCTGTTCCAGTTATCTTTTAATGACAAAGCAGGAGGGAAAACTATGGAGAAATAAACAAAGAAAGAAGATGTAAATCTCTGCCATTCATATAAAAAGTAAATTAATGAAGCAAAGTATTTTTTTTTATATAATGGGAGATATGTTAAAGACTTCTTTCTACCTTAGTTTAACCCCTAACCCCTATCCCATCTTTCATCCAGTAATTACTTTTTTCTGTTGTAGACGTAAACCAAATTTTTAGTAGGATCTTTTCATACTCTTTCTTCCTGAACCCCATAGAAGAAGGAGAATTATCACTTTACCATTAATAAGAAAAAAGAATTATCACTTTAAGACTATTGCAAAATCTGAAATACAAAAATTGAATTTTAAATTATATGATATAAAATACAAAAATATGAAATGTAATATTTATATTATAGATAAAATGGTACAATTTAGAATATAAATAATAAAAATATTAGAAGAGAATTTTTAGTATATTTGGAAATATGGAATGCAGAAGGAAACTATGGATGTGCTGGAAGAAACGGCCATCTTTTCACTGTAACTATTAAGGCTGGGAAAAAAATTAAAATTGGTCCAATCTATAAAAAAAATTGTTTCAGACTGAAAACATTACTCTATTTTTAATAGTGTATCCATGAGTAAATGATGAAGCTCATAGGAAGAATCTGAGGTGCAAGAATGCAAGCTCCGGGTAGGCTTCTTAGCCCAACAAGGATGAGTGATAGTAATTAACTGCTGCACTGAATGATTTCCTTTGACAAAAGAATATTATGTGCACAATTATTCTGAATCTTGCTTACTAGAGTTCATTCTGTTTTCTTCCATAAAATAGAATCTGCCGAATTCATCTTAATATATCCTTTCTTATCAGACTCTTATGTTGGTTCTCAAACTATCACATTTGAAGTAAATGTCCAAATTGAGCCGAATGAAACAAAAAATTAGGAGGCCCCAAGAAATGAAATCAAATTCAGTCTCAACAACATTGCTAAACCAATATACAATTGAATGTTAAAAATGGATCTATCTAATGTTTCTTATGCTACTCATTAATTTCATGAATGTCTTAAATATAATCTATAATTAATTTTGAAACACCTATAAATTATCTAATCTTACATTAAAAACTTGTATGCAGAAAAGTATTTTTAAGAAAAAAAAATTAAAAAATGTAAGGTATGAAAGAGAGAGTGAGGCACATACCGATAATATGGCCTGGAAGATATTGAAGAAGCTTATTTCATTTTCACACTTAATTATAAAAATGTCAAGTTTTATTTTATTGCTTTGCTTTAAAGGTTTGCATAAAAGTATTCAAAAGTAAATAGTTATATTTTACCATTTAAAATACACTTTTTAAAATAGAAAATAAAGAAAAGATAACTATTTTTGAAGCAAAATAAAAGAAGGAAATGTTCTTCAAACCAGATGAGTTATATTTTAGACCATTGACTGAAATTTATTGTATGACAGGAAAATTATGAACTGAAAATTTAGTTTCTTTTATATTATAGAATTAAATAATAATTAACTTTTAGAGTGTTACTGTAATCTAATTAAATACTCCACCTTCCTAAACTACATGCACATATGGGGCCTGTAAGAGATGGACATAGACATGAAATGATGCAGTAATTTCTTTACAAAAACCAGAAGAATGAAAGAATTTGAGAGGTGGTTAAGGAGGCACTGTGTATGCATGTGGGGATGTGGATAAAAAGGCACAGAATGCCATCATTGATAAAGCCAAGAATTGAGGGATAAATGAGTAAGGAGAGCACCAATAACACAAATGGTTGTCATGATTAGTTGTTGAAGGTCAAACATATATATATATACACCCCAGACAGAGCGTGGAGAAGCAGATCATGAGATTCAATCCTTCAACTCCCACCAAAAATTAATATTCAAAAACAAACTTAAGGTACTTCAATCTCCATTGCCACAACTACGCTTTGATACCAGTTGCTGAAAAATCAAGAAAAAAAATACTAGAAAGATCTGAAAGATTGAGAAGAAAAATATCGAAAAAATCAAATAAGAATAAAATAAGAGCTAGATCCAAATAAAGGTATGACATCATCTTCAATCCAAAATCTTAAAATATTAGATTTGTAAGTCTTTTTCTGACATGTTGTTCAACTTTCTCATTTTTATTCAACGTAAAATTTAGCATAATTTAGCATAATAATGACTGATGCAAAGTGTGTAGAGACTTCAACCTCCCACGTCCAACAATACTAGTCACATAATGAATGATACATACACACTTTTACTATGCAACTTTTTAACATACCACCTATCTTGTAATTAAGTACTATGTTTCTTTGCTTGGGATCAATTATTTATAATCTAACCATTTCCAACTTCTTATGAAAGCCCTTACTCATTTGGAATTCTTGAGGATTCTGAATTCCATTTCTCAGGTTGCTGATTAATTCTAATGGCTTTCTACAAAAGGAGGATATCAGTATTTTTATTTTTGTCTCATTCATAATTTTTTTGTAAGATTTTAAGACTCCAAATATAATTTTTAACTTGGATTATGGTTGATGTTAAGATGTTTACTCCCTAAACTATATAGAAATTAATATGTTCTGTGCATCTCTTTTTCATAATGATGAATAGTGTGCTTTACGGAATGTTTCTTATACAACTATATTGCAGTTGTTATAATAGAATTGATGGCTTAGACGAGCGTGAAGATAGAAAACCAATAATGTTGTAGTAATAGAAACAGTACGAGCTTTGTGCATGTTTGCTGGTAAGCAATGATGAGAGAAAGTAGTAATTTGGTGGACAAACTTGGTCCCCTTGCTTTCATGCTGGGCACTTTTGGACCACCAATTGCAACTTTCTTCTTTTTCTCCTGTTATAAACCAACCTTTCTTCCTTTATTCATTTTCCATTTCATCTTATATCACATCTGAGGCATCAAATAAGAGAAACTTAGAGAGCTAGTGTGTGTTTGTGTGATATCTCTGATGGGGAACAACAGGTTTAAGTTGTCAGATATGATGCCAAATGCTTGGTTTTACAAGCTCAAAGATATGAGCAGATCAAGAAAGAGAAATGGTTCTCATGTTATGAAGAGTAAAGTGTCTTCACCAACATCTCAAAGGTCGCTGCCAAGGTATTCACACTATTTCTCCTCTGAGCCAATCATAGCTGGTAAGCTATACAACACTCCCATTCACACCAGAGACTTGGACATGCCCTTCACTGATTCACCTAGAAGGTCATCCAAGAGAAGGACTAGGAGAAAAACCATTTACAAGCCTTCTCCCACTGTTGTTTCTTCCTCTTTCATACCAACTTCCAACTATGACTCCACCAATCATTACCAAGTTCAGTCACCAGATTATGATGTGTCTACAGTTGAAAGCTCTTCTGAATCTGATCTCCATGAATATGCGTATTCTGAGTCTGAATGTGACAGTTTTTCTGTTCCTGATTTACTTAATGGAATGGCCTCTAATGGCAGCTGCAGAGTTAGCTCTTCCACTAATGACATCATCATTGACATGAACAACGACTCCTTCCTTGGGAACTCAGAAAACCAAGATGCTTTTGATGCAATATCACAGCTAGGTCTTGCTCCAATATTGACCAAGCCAGTGAAGTTTGAGGACAAGGTCATTGAAGCCACTGAGTTGAGAAGTTCAACTGAATGGGATGAGCTGCAGGATGATCAGTCTTTCTCAATTGAAATTAACAAAGAGGAAGGCAATAGAACTCAAAGGAGGAGAAAAAGCAGTCATAGAAAGCCCTTCGCTAATTCTCCTGGCATAAGGCTTAGAATCAATTCTCCAAAACTTGCTAGCAGAAAAATTCAAGCCTGTGCAAGAAGGAGTGTGTCATCCAGTGCAAGCAGAGCTGCAAGGGGTACAGACTTTCCAGATGGCTTTGCTGTTGTGAAGTCCTCATTTGATCCACAGAGTGACTTCAGGGAGTCAATGGTGGAGATGATTGTGGAGAACAACATCCGAGCATCCAAAGATTTGGAGGACCTACTTGCATGCTACCTTTCCCTCAATTCAAGTGAATACCATGATCTCATTGTCAAAGCATTTGAGCAAATTTGGTTTGACTTGCCTCAACTTAGAATGTAAAGATCTTTTTGCTATCCAATGCATGTTTATAGTCTTGTAACTATCACCACTCTTTCGATCAACTTCTGTTCTGAACTATTAGGATGTCCTCAAGTTTTGACAACCTGGAATTTGCCAGGAAACACTGAATTTACCTTAAGAATCAATTACTTTTCTTGCTTTGCAATGTGATAAATATATATCTAGCTGCTGATGAGCGCAAACTAACGGCTAAAAACACTGATCAATGTTGTCACTATCTGAGTTGTTTCCGATCTTGCATGTTATAAATGCCAAGTAAATGTCCCTCTTTGAATCTTTAAGCATTTAACTATTTCTTGATTGAGTAGTAGAATATCTGAAATGCAAAAACGGCTGGTGCAGTCCAGATCTCAATGTTATGTTTTTTAAATTTTTTTCTGCAACCTAGCATACTAGACTGCACAAACAGAACAACAAAATGTTATAAATAGCACTATGTATCTCTAGTTGTGTTGTTTGATAACAAATCAGTGCAGTTGTGACACAGTCGGTTCTGCAGCATAGAGAAGTTACACATGAAAAAACGAAAATGACCAAGTGTATTGGAAGGAAAACACGGGGAAGATTAAACAAAAATAAGTCCTGGATTAAGAGATTGACATTACCTTTAATCCAAAATCTTAAATCCAAAATCTTAAATATTACTTTAGAGACATGGACTAATAGACCTATGAGCCTTTTTTTTTTATATATTACTTACCAATTTCATATCTACTCAAAATAAGATTTAAACTCAAACTTGAATGATTAATAAAAAATTGTTCCTTTAGATAAAAATATGATAATCATAGCGGTCTAATACGTAGTAAATTCAAGTTCTTTTTAGAAGAGCCATTCATTGTGTAGGAAATTTGTGACACAGAATCCCTGAAGTAGATTCTCTTTTCCTTTTGACAATGGTGTTGAACGTTGGAAGTTGTAACAGATGCAAGCGATCAACAGTCATGGTTGATATGTCATGAATCAGAATGGTCGACATTGTCAATCAGAACATTGGAATTGGATATATGAAATGCACTAGAATACATGTAATGCTGTTGGCAATTCTGCACCTTCAATAGAAATGCACTAGAATTATTGTCTCTAGCCTTCCTTTTTCTTGGTTTGCTCACCAGGGTCAAATATACTGGCTAGATGGGTATGAAAAATATGTGGAACATGAAGTTAACAATAAAGGTGGAGAAATATTCATGTTATAGTAGGTAGGGTTTAATTGGAGACGTTAATAGACCATGAAAAATAAAGGATTAATCATTGGTACCATTATATATTATGCCGGAAATCTGACAATATTACTAATAAAGATTAATTTTGTTATAATATATGAGAACACCTCTAAACTAGTGGCAACAAAGCACCCTCTTCTAAAACATCATTATTCAACTGCAATCCACTATTATAAAGCTTCAGGATCAAGGGACATATAATTAGCACTAAAGTTATGTTCAAATTTGTATATATCTACAATCATAGCCTTGAAAATAACGCCATGCTGCATCTAACAACAAATGAGACAGGCCATGGTGATACACCTCTACACTTTCAAAATGGGGTCCATCATTATAAATCTTGTTTCCTTGTTGTGAAGCTCATTTGACCAGAACGGAATTCTTAATTAGTACACAGATTAAAATGTTCAAAGGAAGGATGCCACACTTTGGATCCAAAATTCATGATTCATAATGTTTAGTTTCTCGATCCAAGTGATATAACGTCTAGTGTGAAATTAGTTTGAAATCAATCAAGTTACATCATTTTTAAAATATTAAATTTGTTTCTTACTTGATTCTCTTTTGTTAACTTATTTATTCTCTGAGATTATCATTTTCATTTCTTCTTCAAAACCAAAGAAAGCCCTAGAGAAATATCTTGCTAGCATTCACTAAAATTATTTGATAATTTAGTTTCATTTTCATCTACAGAATAGAAATAGTACAACATGTTGGACCAGCATCCTGAGAAGACTTCCATCCCCAAAAATCATTTATTTTTGCTAAGCACACTCTAGGTACATCTGTACACTTAATCACATTCATCTGAACCTAACTCTCCCAAACAGTACAATTATTACTTTAATATTGTCATTTCCTTCGTTGGAAATCTGATAATTAACCCAATATTTAATCAAAACCAGATAATTTCTCAACCTTATATAACACAAAAGGCTATGCATTACATTTGTTTATTTTCAATGTTCAAGAGACACATCTAAATGTTTTTATCTCTTATTCTTTTCCCCCTTGCCCCTCCTTGGAGAGTTCTCATTTGGAGCAGCAGATACATGATGTGACCTCTTTGTGGTAACATCACAAGGTGCCTGAAATCCAATATTTTCCACAGCACCAACTGTCTTGAACAACCTTCTTTTGTTGACCTCCTCAACCAGTGATCGGTGTAATAGTTGGCTCCGTATATCAATCAATGACCTGTTCCTTGTTAATCTGTGATTGTTCATCATCATCTTACTTCTACTAGTGAAAGGAACCTGTGATCCTGCCATGAGTTTACATTGGTTGAAATTGCTCAAGTCTTCGCCAGGGGAAACCTTTTTGCCCTTGCTGTGACTCTTTATGATGGGAAGTTTATCTTTTCTCAAACAAGGCACGTTGTGCTGATCTTGATGATCATCCACAGAAGAGTAATTCAAGTTGGAATATGTCCCCTGTGAAGAGCATCGTGAACTGGTATCATCATGCCAATCATCTGCAACAATAGTTTTTCATGTTACTATAGTTAAACAAACAATCTCACTCTCCATTATGATTAAAATAAGAACCTTTGAAGCCATGTACTTGTTCCAACAAAGATACGTTAATGTAAATGTTTTTAAAATTACATAAATATATGATTGAACGAATACCTATAGCCACATATATTTCCTAGTCGTGTCTACATATATTATTCCCCTATGAACAAGTCAATAGATTACATACTTTTCCAAAAAGCATCAATAATCCTATCCAAAAGAAGCCTACTATTTAATAAGCTTTAGTTGACCAAAACAAAAAATCAGCTTAAAAAATCCAGAGTAGTAGATAAAGTCATACACGAGTTTAGTCCCTATCAAAGTGTCAGAGTTTTATCACAAATATATGAGACAAATTTCTGGAAAAATAAATAAATTTGGGGCTCTCTGACACGTATTTATGTACATTGTATTTAGGCACAACACCATTTTTAGAGAATTATTTAGTTTTCACAGAAGTAAACTAAAATATTAGACTTTCATTTAGAGTTCCTGAAGAAATTCTTTATTCCATTTTAATCCTAGCACTCCAAAGAGAGCCTATATTCAATTTAGGGAGAGTTTGGAAGAAACTTTTTCGTAAGTACTTTTATAAAGGAAAAAAAAAATCAAACATATTCTTTTTATAAAGTAAAACTAGTTTACACAAAAATTAAAAGTTGAATATGATAGAAATTCATAGAAAATTATTCCAACAAATTGTTTCCATGTAAGCAAATTTTAGCTTTAAGCTTATTTCATTTTTTTTTTTTTATTTACTCATTCAAAACTGCTTATGAAGAAGCTTATGTAAGTAGACTAATTGTGAATTGCTAAAGAGGCTTTAATAGTCCAAGACCATCCCATATTCTTAATCTTGATCAATTCCAGATACATGTAGTTGAATTTTTTCAATTCATTAGAAAAATCTAATGATATTGTCATGTGAAGATTAGTTCCAGCCATAGTAGTCTTAGACAATGGTTATATGAACTATCTAACATTTCTTCATAGTTTGAAGGTGGTCTACAATTCAATATATGGAGCTATCAAATAAGACATTCAGAAAATCAGTAAGGAAAAGGACCAAGCAAACATACCATGGAGCCAATAATATCCACTTGACATTTCCTCAGCTTTACTGACAAAATCAGGCATTGATTCTTGGAATGATGAACTTGAAGAGAAGGAGCGGAGATGATGATGAGGTGCATCATTGTCATCACAATCATCATCTAAATAACTGAATGTGTGGAAGGCATCTGAACAGCTGGTGTGCCTCCTCTGAGGTAGCAGAGCAGATATCTCTCTATCAATCATATTTGCAATCTCAAAAGGTTCCCAATCAGCAATCTCCAACTCTTTCACCATCTCAGTTGCAACATCAATAGGGGTGTCATTGAAAATGTCAAAGGGAAAGAATACATTCCTAACAGAACCTACAGAAACAGGCAGAAAAAAAAAAAAAAAATATCGTTACTGCAATATGATGAGTTTACTTATAAAGTTTAGCCAATAAAAGACTGAAGTTCATTGAAAAAACATATGCAATTGTTTAGCGGTCAAATGGTAATGGCAAGAAGCATGTAGTTTAGAGTCTTAAACAACATTAAGAGAGCTTTCCTTAAAATCAACGAACTAGATATTGTGTTGCGAAAAAGATTACGAACCATTCTTATCAGAAATTTGTACTTTGAGAAAGACAGTATCATCTTCAGGATTCAGTTTTCCTATCACTTTCATTCCAGTCCTCGGAAGATCATCATTTAATTGTAGTTTCTCCATCTCAGTGGCGTTTAAAAATGGCTTCTGAATTGCATATTTTGTTGTTGATGATGGATCATCAGATGCAAGAAACGGGTCAAGCAACAATTCTTTTGCCGAAGGTCTCTTTTCTGCAGGTAGCAAACATTTTCCAATAAACCTTTGTGCTTCCATGTCTTCAATGCGGAAATACGCCATTGGTAGCTTTCCCTGAAATATGAAATATTCTTTTTAAATAAAACTCCTAGCTATACATATCTCCAGAAACTTACACCAGAATCTGAAGTTACCGATGTCACTTTCTTGTAGATTTGTGCTGGATTAGAACATTCACTGTATGGATATTCAGATGTAAGCATTTCCAACACACACATGCCAAATGAGTACACATCAGCAAGTTCATTGTACTCTTCCTCGTACAATTCTGGTGCCATGAACTCAGGGGTACCTAGCATAAAAGGGGAAAATTTAGTTGACAAAGACAAAATATCAGTGTTTCTTAGTGTTTTTGAATAATTGTAACGAAAAGAAGAAAAAATAAATAATTAAGAGATAACATAAACTATAATTAAGAGTGTGTTACGATGCATGCATGTTAAGGCTGATTGTTTCTGATAGATAGAAAGAGTCTAATGGAAATACCTATAACACTGTGTGCTGATTGGGATCCACGAAGAATTGCAGCAAGTCCCAGGTCACCAATTTTTACTTGTCCAAGATGACCATTGACAAATATGTTATCACATTTAAGGTCCCTGTGGATCACTGGTGGATCATGGCCATGTAGATAAACAAGACCTTGTAGGATTTGGCGAGCCCAATTCTTTATAGCTTGTATGCTGACACGCTCATATTTCTTCCTGTATCTGCATGTCCAAGAAAATCATCAATTATTTTTTTTAATGAACTCAGCATTCTCCCACCACAAGTTAAGGACTAATCGTTCAAAATACTGAAAATAAATCAGTGCATGAAATGTAAATTGCAACTTTGTGCTCTTCTATGCTTTGCATATACAAGCATAAAGTTGCAACATACATTTTAAGCTCATGATTATATTCTCATTCTTTATTATCACTTATACTCTTTAATATGAAACATAATCCTTGTGCTAGTCCTAGGTTGCCAATTTTTGTAATGAACTACATAATGGGACTGAGTAATTGCCTAATTTATAGTTGGAAAGGAAGTTAGTTACTCTCTAAGTGACCCTGATGTGAACAATTCTGTGATAAAGTTGAAGGCCCTGTTATCGACATCAATCCAAGAAGTGTAGAATCTTATGATGGACTGATGCTTGAGGGTACTGAGGAGATGAACCTCTGAGTAAAGCCTCTGCAAATCTTCCGGTGTGCGAAGGGCCTCATTGAGTCTGACTTGGTTCCATGCTACCTCAATTCCAAGAACCTCATCAATTGCTTTGTACACAGTCTTCATTGCCCCTTTTCCAAGAACATCTCCAAACTAAGAATCAATAACAAACAACGTGTCTCAATCATTTAAAAGTGATAACACATAATTTTATAAACACAGTATTTCCTCTCCATAATTTTATGCAATCATGTGATTACCTATCAAAGTCAAATAATAACTAAATAGTACTCTAAGGTTTAAACTTTCATACAAAACTAATCATCTAGGAGAAAGTATCTCTCGTCTAAAACAACAAACCCAGAAGGGGTGGAATATTTTTTTAACCCTAGGCATAGCAAAAGTAATAACCTAATTCAAACAACAACACAAATGGCTAAAAGAATGAAATGAAATACAGAGAAAGATAAAACAGGGGATTCGAACTTACCCTGCCATAGCGACCAGTTGGGTCGGTTTCCACATAACAATGTTCTGCCATACTTGATTATTTATCTATATGTACTAACTTGATAAGGGCTTCTTGTTGAAACACTATATCTTTGGACTGCAGCTTAATTTGTGCAGAGAAGAAGAAAGGGATAAAAAATATATAAAAGCAGAACAAAATTGCCTTATGATGGTATTATCCTAGATTCGAGGCTTTCCTTCATGATTTACGTGAGAGAACACCCCAAAAAATAGCCAGAAAAGTGTAGAATAGTCAATGCTCTGCATGATTTTGCCCATATTCACAACCGTACATGTTAAGTGGTTATAGTCCTTAGCAACCATTTGATCTTTCTAGTTTCTGTTCTATTTGAAAACGAAAGTTGCAGGGGTGAGAAAGTGGGGCAAGGTGTGGGTGATTGGATGGGAGAATAAGGAGGTACTATTTAACAAGGAAAGTGACAGGTTGGTGTCAAAGTAATCCTTTTTGGTGCAGGGGACTTGTGGCAGATAAGGGTTGAGAGCAGGGTCAGTTTTGGGCATTCACAAGGCACGAAGAATGGTTGGTATAGATAAGGGAAAGCACTAAGGCACGGAACTTGAAGAATCTGTGGACCCGCTTTGGTATAATCATTGGTGGGTAACAGGGGAAGGCCAATAAAACAGAGCAAGAACTTGAAAAACAGAGTGGGATGATGCAGAGAAGGAACAATGACAGAGAAGAGAAGAAGTTGTGAGGGTGAGGATTTGGTGTGGTTTCAGGATTTGTAGAGTAAATTTATAATGAATAATGGTTGGTGAAAAAATGTGGTTATAATATTAATGATAGTGATAAAGAGATTAAAAAAGCAGAGCATGAAATCAGCTTGAAACAGAGGTGGGTTTGGTGGTGAACCCCTTTTGAATTACTTGGCAGCATTATGGCTATGTCCTGTGTGCCAAAGGAGAAAGACAACTTGGAAAGTGCTCTGTCAGCATTAAATTTGTCTACTTTTGTTCTTGGATTACATGGGATTTCTCAATTTGGTTTTGTGTATATTTGTATACATATATTAATGTTAGGGCTTAATTGTACCTCTTTTATTCATCTTTCAATTATATGAATTTAATTTAATACAAAAAAAATTTAGTGTTTTAATGTTTCTTTTTAAATACAGTATGTTCTTTATAGTATCATTCAATCAACTTCCTTAAATGGATTTATTGGTGAAAGATTTAAATAGGACGTAGAAGGTCTTAAATTTTATATCATGATTTAATTATGATATTATTTTTGTAGTGACTACTTTAAAAATTGTATTCAAGATGATATTTAATTTATTGTAAATATTTAATTATATATATTGACACTATTTAAAAAGCACCACGATTATACTTATATATAGTCTGTTTTTATTCAAACGAGCCTTTTAATTTTTCCTAAAAAACTCTTAATTTTATGAATGGTTAACTATAAATTTTAACTATTAATTTTGAGAGATTTCATTTCGATTATGTTTGATGTGTTTTTTTGGAAAATAATCATTCAAACAATCTATATAAAGAAGTTTGAAAAATTATATTTGAAATATGTGTGTATGGAGCACAGATTTTTTCTGTTCTCTTAATAAACAAAATTTGACTATAAGATATTTAAAATTAACTAATTGGGATATTGAAATTGTACAAAGAGGTATGTAAAAGAATATTCTTCAAGGTGTTGATTTATAATTATTTAATTTTATTAAATTAAAGATTTTTTTTTTATCTTTTAGGCTTTGTTTGCTTTTATGTATGTACTCTATACTTAGAAGAAAGAAAATAAATTAAAAAAAATACTTGTATTTGTTTTTACTGATTTACATATTTTTGTATAAAAAATTTTGAATCCTACACTTGAGTTCGCTCTTAATTTTAAAATTAAATGAGTTTATACAAAAAGAAAATTAACATAACAAAGAACAATTTTCTCAACTGTTCTTTTAGATGTGGCTCTGATTATTTTGTAATTTTTACTATTAATATGTATTTTTTATTTTATTACATGACTAAAATCATTCAGGAATTTTATTTTCGTTTTTACTACGTTTTTCTTTAATCTAAGGAGTCATATTTTTCGTTTTATTCTTTTTTTATTTCATTTTTCATTTTCTCTATTTTTAACTCTTGTATTCAAACAAAAACTTAGAAAAAGAAAAATACAAATTTTAGAATTAAAAAAATTGTAAACTACGTATTAATATAAGTGTGAAGAGTATAAATTATACTTAATAAATAGATGTGACTGATTAATGTAAAAAAAAAAAACAATAATCTGTCACATGACATTGTAATTGGATAATAATATAAATATTTTCTTACAATATCTATAATTCAAAACAATGCTAGATGTAAGAAATAATAAAATTAAATCATAGGTTAATTTTGGTGAGTGGAATGTGGAATAATATTGTCCCACCACACCACTACCTCTCCCTACTCCTATTCTCACCACACTTTTATGGTAGGTGTGTTGTGTGTCACTCTATTATTCATTTTCTCATGTTTTAGTGTGGTCGAGTGAGTGGGAAAATTCTAATTTAATATATCATCAAATATGCTTTTGTTTATGCAAAATGAGTAATTCACTTTTTTGTCTTTTCTAAAATGTAATTCTTAGTAATATATAAGAATGATTAACTATTTATGTAGTTAGTAGATTATATAAGGTCTTTTAAAATGACATCTAACAATGTGTATGTGATGTTTAGTGAGATATAAATTTCTTTTTTCTAACTTGTCTATTTTAAAATTAATTAGGGAGTAAAGATGGTAAATTAAAATTTTAAAAAGATAAAAATCTAAAACAAATTTTACTCATATTATAAACAACATAAACAAATATTGCAAATTAGAAAAATAGAAAGAAAAAAAAAACTCTTGAAATATCAAAACTAAAATCATAAAAATATATTTAGCCTTATATTAAAAAATGTTATCTGATATATTCCAGCATATGTTTTTGAATAGTCATATTTGGTGGCGTTTGAATCTCACTCGATTCTGTCAACGTTATTCGCATAAAGGCAGATTTACGCTATGATTGGGAATATTGTTTATTTTCTTTTTACTACTTTATTAATTTTATAATTTAACTATCATTTCGTAAACTAATTATTTCCTTCTATATGTGATATTTAAGAATAAAACAAATTCTATGGAAAAATATTTCAAAGTTGTGATCCTTAGTATACAAACCAAAAGTTGTGTTTTATTAAATATAAAAGTTAGAAGATTATAGTTGTTATTGGTATATTTCAAAAATCAAAATTAGAAATATAGGTAAGTAATATATTTAAATATATTTTTTAT
>Ga0123340_1001381_pt1 | contig 20018 bp, 10 predicted proteins | sample SirMexnodulemix_FD_89961 | JGI IMG/M metagenome (GOLD analysis project Ga0123340, IMG submission 89961) | Root nodule microbial communities of legume samples collected from Mexico - Siratro Mexico nodule mix | ecosystem: Host-associated > Plants > Roots > Nodule | place: Mexico: Nepantla... | reverse complement strand
TTTTTTAAAAAAAAAAAAAAAAAGTTGTGAACATATATCTTATGAAAAATCTCATCTAACAAATATAAAATTAATAAGCAAATACAGCAAAAAAAGAAACAAAAAAAAAAACTCTTTAAAACATATAGAGGTCATGAACTCTCCCAATTGATAAAGTAAACCCTGTCAGTGCGTGTAATTCTTCTGAGAGACAGGAGGAAGGAGAAAACAGATGGAGCACCATAAGTGAATAACACATTGAACGGATTTTGTAGCTAAGCTCGAATCCACTAACTCATAACAGGAAAAATTAGAAGTTATGCGCACTATAATTAAAGCGTAAACACATACACATAAAATACGAGTGATAACATAAACCCTGAAAGCCTAATAGATGGGAAAAAGACCCATATTAATCTAGTAGTACTAAGCAGTAACTAACAAGAACTAGCCATGATAATTAAGCATGGAATGCTACGAAGTACAGAAATGCTACGAAGTAGTGCATGCACACATGCAGTGATTCAGTACAGAGGTGGACAAACAAAACCAGGAGGAGGAGTCTTTCCACAAGTGATCAAAACTTGAAGTGCAAGAGGTAGGAAGATATTGAGGTTCAGAAGCTTAACCCTAATAACGGTGCAAAGACAAATTGCAGCTTCAAGGTCAAGCAACCCTTGTATCAAGGGGCAGCACACATTCTCCACTGGGTTCCCTATTCCCACGTGCACCAATCCTCCAAGCACGTCCAAGCAAAGTCCCAATTTTAGGGCATCAATTGGGCAAGTCTTATGCGGCGGTGAGTACGGCGGTGAGCTTGGTGGAGGGTAAATCACCACCGGCGGAGGCACTACAGGAGGGTTGATTATGATCGGGGGCAGAGGAGGTGACACTTTTGGCCGGCCTCCGCCGTGATGCGGTGGCTGCTTGGGTGGACGTGGCGGAGTGCAGGGAGCACATGCATATATTGGAGGCAAAACATTTAACATTGTTAATTTCAAGATGAAGAACATAGCTTTTGCTTTTGATTTTGGAGACATGATGACTTTGGGGTTCTAAATTCTTCTTATTGCTTTTCTATGTATTGGGTTTGATATTCCCAGACGCGTAAGTGTATATATGGAGTCTGTGATTTAACTAAGCTTTGGCTTATTACACGCGGCAGCATGTACAAAGAACATCCATCCACGAAGGCTTCTTCTAAGTGACAGAGCGAGAGAGAGAGAGGTAATTGAAGATTTTGGAGTTTTGTTTTGGGGTTTTCTAATTTCGAGAGTGACTCCGTGACTTGTTCAGTACAGTCCGTGAACTGTTCTAGTGCAGTCTCGCAGATTTCCATTGTATCTTCACATAATTTGCAATATTCGGCCTCTCTGATTCATATGACAGAACTCTGAATATGTGACAGCGTGAGGGAGAGAAAACGAATGAATCACAAGAATGACTTGTTTATTTTATACACACAAATAATACAACAGTAACCGTGGAACTAATTTCAGTAGTTCACTCTAACTAAATAAATTCTAATTCGTAATTACTTATTACTGGTGAAAGATGTTTTCCTGGTATCTCCACTCATTTTCCAATTGTTGATTAGAGCGGTGTCAAGTTTAAGGGTTCAGTATCATTATTTTTTTATCAGAAGTTGAGCAAGTGTGACTACACCGACTAAAATTTAGAGAGATTAAGATAGAAATAGAGTTTCTTCACAATACTACCTACTATATATGCCAACTTTAAACTTTGAAAAAATGTTATTAAATTTCTCTTATAATTAAGTTGAAAGTTTTGGACGAGGGAACAAAGCAGTACTTAGTTAGATATGACATCCCACAATTGATGTTGCTTTTATATAAACCATTGAACCTTATGTTTAAAGTTCATTGTTTCTAAACAAGAACAAGATGGATTTAGCCAAATGCTGTTAGTGTCAAAACTAGCAAGTAATTAATTACTATTCAATACAGCCCACAACTACTTTTTTTTTAACATAATAATTTTGGAATTATTAAATATTAAAATGTATAACCTTGAAAAAAAAAAAAAAAAAAAAAAGAAAAAAATAAAGAAAAAAAAAAAAACAAAAAAAAAAATCAAACCTTTTTTTTTAAAAAAAATTTTATTTAAAAAAAAAAAAAAAAAACGAATACAAATGTGATAGACTAGAACAACTACATGTTATCTGTTTTAAAAACTTAAAAACAATCTATCAGTTTTTAAAATTTTAAAAACTAGAACAACTAAGTTATTTTGTTTTTCTATTCAGCTTTTTACTCTCACAACTTCCCCAACACTTCTTTGAAAATTGTTTTATAATATTTTTTAAAAACTAAAAACCAAAACCACAATCAAACACACACCCCGCTAAATTAGGGACAATTACACCTGTGACCGGAACAATAAACTTGCAATACTCCTGCAGAGAATAAACAAAAATCTCACTTTATCGGATGAGTTCGTCTGATTTTTTCTTAAATAAGTATTTTTTTTTTAAATATAGCAAATTTATGCTTTCTTGTGTACACCTAAAATGTTTATTTTAAAAATAAGCATTTTTCTGCTTCTTTGAAGAAACAAATCCTATATACTTATTTAAAAATGACTAACAGTTCTTTACACCACCATCCCCGAAGTTTCCCAGAAAAGCTACTGTTCACCCTATTGAATGCCATAACAGCTCAACCAATTCCATATATGTTAACAGTTCATGTTTCTTATTCACCTTTTGTAAAATTCCAGTATTGGTAGCCCCTCCAATGTAATTCAAGAGTAGAACCCTTCCAGGTGGTGCTCGGTTGGGGAAAAGTGATGAGCTGTATATAGTTCCTGTCAAGCCCACAAATATGTTCTTATCATCAAACCTGTCAAAAACTATAATGCACTCCACAGTCCGCAGTTCTAACATGAATGATAATAATTAAAAAGATGTGGATCTTATGTGTTGAAAGACTTCACTTTTGCTTTATAAAATTAATACTCGCCTAATGTCTCCACTCCTTGGGTACGTGGATGCAATTGACCAAACCCCTTCAATTCACCATCTATCAGGCATTCTGATCTAATAGCTTCTTTTGGATAGGATATGGAAACTGCAGCAACTGGAGGGTAATAAAACTTTGAAAGTGCATCTGCAGCAGCAGCCTGCAAGTGATATTAAAAGGTTGTCAGGAAAAACAGCCCTCAATGTTCGCATTAGGAACTATCATGGCAAAAATTGGCCATTTATCAAACTAATTGGTTGAGATGCATTTTGTTATTTGACTTGAGTAGAAGCCCGTCACAGGAAATGTAGTTATCGTAGACAATAACTTTCATTCTCATGGGAATATGAGATACTCACCCTCGAAAACACTTAAAACATGAAACAAACACCCCTAGAGGTTTTTAGAAATATGAAAACTCCTATGCAAAGAAAAACTGAGGCCTGGAAAAACCATATCATGGATTAATTGTACCTTCCTTTGCATTATGTGTGAGGTGGCAGTGTTTGCACAGGACTCAATTATGGCTCTGAGAGTTCAGAGGATATAAAAGTAAAGACATATGCAACCATAGGCACAAAAGCATATGCACATGCATGTGTCACTCACAACACACTCAAACAGAAAAGAGCCAAAGGCATGCATACAGAGAAAACTAAGGACCTGCAATTAGGCACCAAAAAATGCCTGCTATAACTCCCACCACATCACACAATTTCAACAGGTCATATCGCCCAATTTCAAGGATTCCACCCAAAAAAAAGTCATTAATTAACATAAATTATATAATCCCCCTTTGAGGAAGAAACTTACTGACAGAGGACGCAGCAATGGACTCGCAACATGGGAAGGAATTGTAAGGACAACAGTTTTGCACTGCAAAGAAACCACACCTTCTGGTGTTTCATACATCAAACTGTACTCTCCACTGTCCAGTTTACTAATATTTAAAAGCTTCCAAGATAACTTTACTTTGTTGCCTAATCTGTCAACAGGATCAAAATTCACAAGGATCGTCAATCTGGATAATAAGAGGAAATTAACTAGAACATTGGTACAAGGCAACATTTAGTACCTAGATGAAATTGCCTCTGGTAACATGGTAAGTCCCTTCCGGAAAGATCCAACAGTCTGACCCTTTGGTTTTGGCAGACGCCTACATGATTAATTGAATTAGTGAAATACTCCATAAGCTATGGGAAAATCCAGAAACTCGGGAACAAGTAAACTATTACGGGTCTCGAGGTGGTTTTGAAGCTGCATTTCTCTCTTGTATTGCTTTGAAAGTTCCACCAATAATGCTACCACCATTTTGTTCCAGCCTCCAAACTTTGCCGAATGCTGCTTTCATACTTAATTTTGAAGGATCACCTGCATAGACCCCTGTATATAACAAAATTAAGGTAAGAGACAGGATTTTCAACTAAAACTGCTAAACAAAAAGGTAGAAAAATACGAATGGAAGAGAAAAAGCAAGATGAGGTACTCATCACTGATTAATAAGTAAAGAGAAAGTATAAGATGCAGTCAAGTCTTTTATGGGACATTGCGGCTGACTTAAATAAGATCTGCAGTAAGTGCTTGTCCAATTGATTATTTCTACATATACTTCAATAGCATTTATAAGAGGAAAAGAGGAAGAAAGAAAATAGTGATTTTGTTAATATTACTTGATAATGTGGTGAACCAAGTTTAAGCATTGTCAAAACCACCACATGTTATGAATCGTGATGAACTAACTATAACATATTGGACTTGCTTCTTGACAAGTTATTCCCCTTTCCCTGGCCACAAAAAAATTTCAAACAGGAAAATCACGCTTTCAGTTGAGTTTTACATGGTGGACCAAAGGACCACTGAATAATAATTAGAACGATACTGAACAGCCTCAAAAAGTGGTCACTTATTTTTCAAGTTTAAGAAAATAATTGCCCCATATGAAAATTTTCAATCTCAGTTTTCAAAAGACAGGTTAGACAATGCGTAAGAAACTTCATTCCAGAAATAAACTTATTTCTATAGAGGTATTACTCAGCTATCTTGATGGATTATATTTTAATGGCCAAAAACCGAATATCACTGGGTCCAAAAGTAATACAGAAAACTCAACCAGCACATAATTATGGAAGGTTTTTCAGAGGTTAACAAGAATAATAAAAGAACAGAGCGAACAAGTAAATGCTCCTACCTGAACAAAAAGGCTCTATTAATCGTTCAAAAACTTCATCACCAAGGTTCCGACGAACAAACTCTTCAACAGATTCCTCATGACCCTGTTACCTTTGTCAACATTATTTACATGAGAAAATCAAATTAAGAACATCTGCATTTCATCCTTTCGGATATTGCATTTGACACAAACATAATCAAAGAAACGAAAGAGGACACACTGGAGGAGGAGGCCGAATTCCAAGCGCACCAAAGCCAGCTCTGATCTTTCCACCAAGGCTCATCAAGTCAAAGAATGGCAAATCAGACGGCTTCCCAGGCACAGGCCTCAACTTTCCATTCCACAACACAAACCGAGGTGCACTAGGATCCCCCAGAACAAGCTCATCCTTTAAACCATTGTCCACCTACAAAATGCAACAACAGAAATCACGTTAACAACTATGTCTGGATGAGCATTGGGGAAATTGATTTTAAATGATACTGTTTTTATAAAATTAATTTTGGTTAAAATGGATTTTGACATTATATGATATTAGTTAGATTTTTGTATTATAACAGAACATTAGTCATAAAGCTCACTATAAATTTTGTTTATCTTTTTTTAAGGATATGTTTGAATAAATTTCTTCACAAATATTTCTAAGAGAAGTAAATAAAAAAATAAATAAAACCCCATAAAGTAAAATAAAAGTATGCATAAGCTAATGTGTAAAAGCAATTTTTTCAGAATCAAATTTTTATTTATACATAACCTAGTTTCATTTAATGCAAAACTTTATTTCATTTGTTTCATCTTCCAGTAGAGCTTATCTCCCAAATGCCTTAAAATTGTTTCAACTAATAATCAAATGCAAACTCAATCAATTCTAAACATGATCTAAAATCACATTAGCTGGTATTTCAACCTGATTTTAGGAAACCAAAGGGAAAGCAAACATGCACTCAATCGAGCTAGCCACAATCCCAAATTGGGGAAAAGAAACATTACATACCACCATGGTGAGCATTGGATCAGAGGGCTGAAAACTGTTGGGACCTTCTTCCCAGAGATACCCATCCCTCTCCAGCGTGGTGATGTTGCCTCCAACGCGGTCTCGGGCCTCAGTCACGAAGACGTTGGATTTGGCGTGTTTAGTGGAGAGGGCCTGGGCGATGCAGAGGCCGCTGATGCCTCCGCCGACGACTACGCAGTCGACGGGGGCGGAGTCTCTGGTTTTGGGCGGAGATGCGGTGGATCCCTCGGCAATGGAGCAGCGGATAATAGGGTTAGGGCGAAAGCAAGGGAATTTTCGAGTGGGTGAGGTGAAGAAGGAGGTTGGGGAATGGAGGGAGGGGCGGAGAAGGGTTTGGTTCGGCGAGACTAGGATGTCGTTAAAGACGGTAGCCATGGCGGGCGCACAGTGGAGAAGGAGTAACTACGGCGGCACACTGTTCGTTATCTTCAACCCCGTGCTACAGACAAGAAAAATTGGAAACACGCTAAGCTTCTTTTATTTGCTATAAATAAAATAAAATAAAAACTCGTATAAGTTTACTATATGTGTACATCTTATTGGACACTTAGATTGCTTTTGTCACTGCCCACATTTAAGATTATTTATGTTTACATACAAACAAATAAATTTTTGTCACTTTTTAAATAAAATTGAAAAATAACTCTTTTATGATTAATTTGTATAAAAATTTAAAAAAAATATGTATAATTAATTTAAATTTAAAAAAATAATTTAATATTCTTATACTTTCTCATAACCCATTTCAAGTGGAGCTATATTCTTATTATAAGGCTATTAGACTGTAAACTAATTTAGTCCACTGAAGAATAATGAAAATCCGTATAATTAAAATATGAGCCACGAGTTATGGTTCCAAGTTTACAACAACCTCTTTCCCTATTTGAAGAGACAAGGGAGGTTGAATAAATGTGACCCGTTGAGAAATAACATGACTAATTCTCCATGTTTGTTATAAAATTTACTGTATTTATAAACTATCATGCCTTTTGTTTATACAACATGGATTTTTTTTTCTTTCTCTTTAGATGATATGGCATAATGTGTTTTTAGTTTTCATTTACTACTTCATAAGATTAAATTAAAATATCCAACAAATAATATTCAAATTACCATCAACATTATGTTTACAACTCACTAACAAACAAAACAAAACCAATCAAAATATGAAAAGGGTGTGTTGATGTAGCATTCTTGAATATGGTTGAACTCTATATAAGAATTTGTCATTTCATTAACTTTTTACAATGTTTTCATTTTTATTATTGTGAGAGAACTTTAATATTAATGTTACCAAGTTGAAGTTATAATTACAAATTATGATAGTGATAATGGAAAAATTTCAAAAGAATTAGATCTTATTATTGACTAACAATATTTTAACAATAAATATTGTTAACATGGATAGCTTATGTAGACACAATATTTGTTAGAGAGATAAAGTGAATAAATATTGTTCACATGAATAGCTTATGCAGACACAAAATTATTGTCGAAATTCTAAGTAGTAATTTTTGACAAAAATAATAAAAATATGAGAAGTAAAAAGAAGTGTTCTGGTTAAAACAATGACTTTAAGTTAATCTTTTTATAAGAAATATAGACATCTCTTATTTTTTTCTAAGATTTTGATTAATTTTATTTAATCTATTTATTAATGATTAGTAGGCCTATAATCAACTCTTTAAATAAGTTGCATTTCATTTTGATATAAGGTTAGACTAACTAGTGGTACACAATCCTATGAATGCTTGACCTATCATGAATATCTAATAACTCAGATCATCAACTGAGTTATAATGGTATATAACCTCTTAATCTCAAGTCAAATAGGCGAAAAGGTTTATCTAGTGAAAAATCTGAGTGTCATCTTATATGCATTTTTCCTAATAATTCAAAACAATTTTAAATAGGTTTTGCAATGTTGGTTATAGTCAGTGTTTTATTAATCCAACTAAGCCAGTAGACGAAGTTGATCACAATCAGTGTTTTATTGATCCAGTTAAGTTAGTTGCCAAAGTTGATCATAGTCAACATTTTATTAATCCGGACATCGGTAGACGAGCTTTATCAATTTGAACATACCCGTTAACATCAATTAGTTATGAATCAAAGTAATTATTTTAAGTCAGTGAGTTAGGGTGTTTCCTTAATCATTGTGAAGTGTATTTTATAAGTCCTAGATAGTAGTTATATTATTTTTGAATCTTAACACATATTTATCTAATTTTTTGAAGTTTGTATTTTTCCAACTAATTTCAAGTACCACAAATAAATATCTCTTTATTTTTCTTAAGATTCTAGGTTAATTTTATTGAATCTCTATTAATAATTACTAGATCTTATAACTGACACTTTAAATAAGTTACATTTTCTTTAAATAAATTCTATCTAAATAAATCATAGGTAATCAACGTGTTATAATGATACAATAATAACATAAATCATTAAATTAATTAGCTAGTGAAGTCTTATATACCATAATGAGTCTCGTTTGTTAATTTTTATATAATGAATATGTAGGTGAATATGGATGGTTCATGGGTAGACCATGTTAAGGTATTCCCTCAACCAATTTAATTTATATTTAAAAAAAAGGCAAGTTCAATAATATCTGAGTTTTAAATATGGATATATGGAATGAGATTCGAGTCAACTTAAACATGTATCCTTGCGAACGTTTTTTTATTGCTTTTCATCACAAAATTAGTATAAATTTGATTTGTGTTTGTATGTAAAAATTATATTAAAATATGTGAAACTTTGTGGTTTGTGTATGCATGGAAATATGTAAAACTTGTGATTTGCTTATGCATGGAAAGTTGGTGGTGGGCTATAGTGTTTTTTTTCTCTCTCTCTTTTTTTTTTTTTTACTTCTTTCAAATGTGAATATTTAATGTGAGAGTGAACACCACATTATTGAATTATCCAAAATGTCATTGTCAAATCTCGTAGGTAATTAGAGTGTTTCAAGTGAAGTTCAACAGTTGTGTACTAATCACAATTTTTTTTTCACAAAACAAGTCATGGAATAGTCAATTAATGAGCTCTTGTTAATTTTCTATGGCTGCATAATTTATTATGTAACATGTATTATCAATCATGTAACTTTAAAAATTTCTCAATTGTTGCAATGGCCTATATAAATTGATTATACAACACCCATAACCAAAATTTATTCATTTTCATGCATTATGTTTATATAATTGATCATATATTTAGTACAATAAATGGGATATAATCCATTATGACTTACTATAATTGATAAGTGATTGTGTACTCATTCTAAATGTAAATCTAGTGCAAAATTCTGTCTAAGAAATATAATTTATGTATTGATATTTTATTTAGGTAAAAAAGCAACACGATTATTGCATAAGAAAACAATTCTCATACATTTCTTCTTATTTCAAGTCATTCTCATAGTTTATATCCCAATTAAAAAAACTTTAATATAAGTTTGATTTAAACCAACAATAATTAATATTTATCTTAAATTAAAACAAATCATTTATAATAAAAGATGTATTTAATGCATACAAACAAATGCAAATTAATTATATTATGTTTTCTATACAAATTTTATGTCCGATATTTTAAGATATATACATCATCTTATAATATCACTTATCAAACAATCATCTATACATAACTATGTATGATCCATTACATTTATTTTAAAAGAATAAGTTAATACATTGGTTTTATTCGATTATCTTCATGAGAATGTTCTTAAAAAAAGATCTCAAATGTTTTTACACTCAAACACCAAAGTATACAAGTGTTAAGTTACAAAATTAATCAAAGAGGTACACACTTCACATAAGAAAAGACCAATTGTTGCTTCGGTACAACTTTTTTTACAGAACAAAGATTTCACAACATATAAAAATTAATCAAGGTATATAAGTAGTTATATGAAGAATCTAAAAGATGAACCACATTTAATATTCCACAACATTGATCTTAATCTTATCATATGAAGAAAGACGTAGAAAAAAAAAATAAGAGACGTAGAAATAATAACTAATTTTAAAAATCCTCAATATAAAAGGAAGAAAAAAACATAAATATAATAAAAATTAAAAATACCAATGATTTATAAAAGTTTAAATATTAAAGAAATATATAAATCAAACCACTAAAATTTTCGTGTGATTAATTGCTATAGATATATAAAAATTATTTTACTATTTAAGAAAATAGAATACACATGTCTTAAATATATATGATTAAATTCTTAAAGGGGGAGACATGACAACAATTTTTTCCTAGAAAAAGTACAATAAAAAAAGAAGAGCAAACTCACGAAACACTAAAAGAAGAAAAAGATATAAAAATTGAAAACTAAGAAAACAAATAACAAAAGAGAAAGAACATTACTATTTCCAATTAAGTTTTGAGTGATGATTATAGATCTCACATCTCGAATTAAATGATAGTTTCATTTCAGTATATCTATAATCTACAGCCGTTAAAGAAACTATTATTTAGGGTATACATTTTCTTTCAATTTTATTTATTATAACTTCTTATATTTATGGCGTTACTATTCTAAGTTACAATATAGCGTGTTTGAAAATAAAAGGTAACGAGAGAGTGGTTGCTTTGGAAGTAATAAAATAAAAACTAATACATTAGTTTGTGATAAAAATAAGTAATTTTTTAATTAATAATTATATAAGCAGAAATTACTATGTGTTTTTTTTTCTGTTTTTTTTTAAATTATCTCTTCTACCACATGTGTCGAAAAGCAAATCCAAATTGCATTCAAAGCACTGCTTAATTTTCTATTTATACTTTCAAAATAAATCTAATATAATAAGTAATTATTTTTTTGAAGTATTAAATAAATATATCAACATTTTTATCTGTGTTAATAACTTATTTTTTTATTACTATAAAAATTGGAACAACCCGCGCCGTTGCGTGTGTATATTATCTATTTATTTTTATTTTTATTTTCTTAATAGTCACGCGGAATGCGAATCATGCGAACTCGTTGAACGGTTTAACTCACTCACATACTTTTCCCGCCTTTTCTCTTCAGTTTTGATTCCATTTTTTACATTTCAGCAAATCAAACTCACATCCCACAATTCCATTTCACAGTTATTGCTCTAAGTGTTTTTTTCTGCAACGCGCAAATCTTTAATCTATAATTCTCCCTCGACACTGTTTTGATTCAGATTAAATTTACGCTCTAGCCTTGTCTTCTTCCAATTGTGGAGATCGTTTCTACGTTCTGATTCTGAATTCTCCATTCCTCTTTTTTCGAGGGTTTGTCCTCAGGTAATCGAACGATTTGCATGCTTCTCTTTCTTGAGTTTCGAGGTTGTTATTTCCACTCTGTTTAAGGATCATTTGAGACTGATGGTTTCTTTATGTTCCAGCGATGTGCTGATTTTGAACGGAGGCTTCGTGAGCAATGGGTTTCTCTCATAGTTTTCTGAAAATTGTACCGGGTTTTGCGTGGATCTGTTCTATTCATTTCATTTGGTTTTGTTCTTACTTTTTTTCAGGTTAGCTAACGACGCCGTTGCTTAGCTTAAATCGGAACTTTCACTCTATTTGATTTTGTTCTTACTTTTTTCAGGTTAGTTAATGAGGTCTCAGCTTTGCTAAACTAGCAACTGAAAATGGATACTGAAGCGCGTCAAGCTTTGCATGATGTAAGTGGTTACAACCTTGATTTGGCGAATTTTCTGATTTGACTTAGTTTGGTCACTATCGGTGTGCTCCTTTGTTAATTAATTTATGAGTATGAAACATTGTCATTGGATAGTTGATTTGTTAGCGTAACTTTGTTCACTGTGAATTGTTCGTGTTAGTTTGTGCCTGCCATTTGTTCTGATGCAAATGCGACTTGAGTGTTCTTGATATTTTTTTAGCAGTGTTTAATACCACCTTTTCTTCTGTGCACAAGACTCTCATGGCTAGTCATAAGAATTTAGAAATTCAATCTAGCTAGAGATATTAAATTAGTTATTAATTTGTATAATTTTTATTATTGAGATTCTGAGGATGTTATCTATAAAAAACAATTATCGCAATAGACAATTAGGAAGAGATTTTAGAGAAATAGCAGTAAAGACAAACTACCCTTAAAGTTCTTATTAAAGGACCAGGCAATAATAAATAAACTGTCTGTTATTTTCCAGAGCCCTGTCTGATGTTACTGGCTACGACCAATTATAATTGTAGTTATGTTTCTAGTACTGAGGGACAAAAGGTCTAGATATTCATGGATTTGAACTATGTATTCAGGAGCAGACTAGTGATTGTAGGAGTTTTGGCAGCAATATCCGCTCGTCCAGCCAGACACGGAAAATTTCTATAGGAGTCATGGCAGATTCAAAAACTAGCACAAGAAATGGAGTCACGAAAGGGGGCGGGGCTGTCGTGCCAAATACAGGAAGGGAAATCTCTATTGTGGGAAATTGCCCTGGAGGAACAAGTGAAATTGAAGGAGTAACACCTTCCTTTAATATAAAGCATTCTGGAGGTCCACGAGAGCTGAAGTGTTCTTGGATCTCCAAATCCTTTTACCAAAGAACACCTACTTCTGAGGCCATTCTTCAAGCCAACCAAGCCTCTAGTTTACTAGTCTCTCCAGGTGGCGGGGACGAGCCTAATGGAACAGACCGTGCAGCGGAGAAACATTCGGTTAAGCTTTTCTCATATCAGACATCAATTTTAGCTTCTAATAATTACAAAAAGTTTGATGCGGACGCTGCTAGAATAAAGGGAAGGAAGGACGAGACCACTGACAAGGTAAAGGAATTTACATTTGCCACAGTACAACAGGTCTTGGAGTCTGACAAAACACACCCAGAAGACAAAGTAAATAGAACAGAAAACAGAACCGAGAATTTGAGGATGAAGCTTTGCCAAATATTGGGGACCACTTCTTCTCACAAGAGTCGACATTCAGGTTCTCCCGCGCATAACAAGGATGAGGAAAGTTTGCCGCTTGAGCAGCGTTTGAACCAGAAGGAAAACAAATGTGCTAATAAGACCATACAAAATTCGGATACTATAGAAACTGATTCTGAAAATCCTGATTACACTCTTAAGAGGCCAGTAACTCGTTCTTGGAGCAGAAAGAAAACGACTTCCAAAAAACTACCGGGAAAAGGTAAAAGTGGCCCATCTTCAAAAAAGACCGAGAATCAAGGAGAAAAAAATATATTCTCTTTTAAAGAAAAACGGATTGGGAGGCGAGATGCTTTTCCTGATGATGGTTCCTTGAAGAAAAAGAATGAAAGAAAGAATTCCACAATTGGGAAAAATAAGATCTGCGTAATTGAATGTGACACCGCAGATAAACTTCATCAACACACTTCGAAGAGTGGTCTACCCCTACATGACCAGACAACATTTTCACTTGGAAAAATAGCAGGCGGATTTATTGGTTGCTTACCTGAATATCAGACAAAATGCCCTCAGACAGAGAAAATAAACCAAGAAAAAGAATTTTACCAGCCACCAAGCGTAAATACAGATCAGCATGGAGAACTTGAGGTTTCAGAAAATGAAAACCAGCAAGAATATAGAAGTAGCCCTGTAATTCAGAATGTTGCTTCTAAGTTACAAGATGACTTTCCAAGTCCTACACTTCAAATTAAGACACCGATTTTAAGTTCTTCTCCGGACTCAACACCAAATGCAGGCCGAAAGGAAAATGATGTAAGTAGTCCAGCATCAGCTGAAATAACAATTTCTCTGGGAAGCATTCATAGTTTAAGAAATCTCCAGGCTTCGGAGTCAGACTTCAACGTCAGCGGGCTAGGAGAACAAATGCAACCTTCTGTATCCTTATCACACCAAAGGACTCAAGTTGATAATTTTGACTGTTTTGGAACTGAACTGGAAATGCAGTGTTTATTTTTTTGGCCATTCCTTATTAGGTTTCAGGATATGGAAGAGAACAAGTCTGTTATTCCCAGAAAAGACAAATCTGCTGAGACAGAGAAAAAAGAGCACGGTGGTTTATCTGATTCATCATCTGAAGAGTTAAACTTTGAAGGGTATCATGAAGGTTTGAGTTTCATTAAATAATGATACATACATTAATCTTGTGCATATTCTGAATTAAATTTGCAGGAAATCTTACAGAATCAACTGTACTTCTTTTTAGAGGCTGATTTTAGTATAAATCCCATCTTAAAACTAAAATAATCCTTCTGTAATTTATGCTCACTTAAAGCCCTGGAAATAATGAGCATGTTTCTTTCATTAGACTGATTTATCTCCCATTTTCTTCTGTTGCCATGGATATTTTCTTCTAGATTCCTAATGTTGTAGCAGAAAATGTGTTTCATAGGAAAAACTCCAAAGAAATGGAAGATTCGTACATCGTTGATTCTTAATGTAATGGAAATGTTACTGGCTTGGTAGAAAACAACATCATCCACATAAAAAATTGAAAATTCCTACAAGTAGGGCGGCTACATGTAAAGAATGCTATAAAAATATCTCACTTGGTAGAAAATTATAATTTTTTGTAATTTCCCAAGGTCTTTACGGTGTATAGCATGTACGTAGTCCTTCATAACATCTGATCTGAGACTGACATGTGCTCTATCACGATTAGTTACTGTTCCTTATACTGTGTTCGGGTGAGCTTCTATGTCCACTGGTCTTGTTAGGTTCTTACACCTGTTTAGTCCATATTTTGAAAGGATCATCTACCAAACCAAAGCATAAAGATAAGGTGGGAAGGGGAGGGATCCACTGGTACAGAGTGATTTTTGATGGCTCTTTCAGTAGATTGATACTAGTTAAGAGTAATGAAACAAATTCGTCGAAGTTGATACCATGAATAATTAAAATGCATCACATATAATTTTTAGTGGAATTTGCATTACCAGCTGTCTAAAATCTCTGTATTACTTTTTGTTATCTGATGCACATGCTGGTTTTACTCCAGTTGCACAAACTGTTATAAAAAAATTGTGTTTTTCCTACCTCGTATACTGTTGTGTGCTTTCGAAGTAGAGCCATATCTTAGTTGCGTCTAAATTATGTTAGTGAAGGTTCAAGAGTAAGACATGCTTCAGAGAGGAAAAGTTTTGCTCTTCATCCAATGAAAAAGCTGCGCAAGCATGAAAGCAGTAAATTTAACGATAGCAGCCCACCTTCAGCGTTTTCAAAAGGTAGTAAATTCACTTTGTACATTTTTATATCTGAATATGCTATAATTTACATTTTTATACTATAATTTACCCAAATTATTAGGTACAGGAGACAGTGATTGGATTGGTGAAGCTTCTGAGCAGAATCAAGATGGTTTTGCAAGGTGTTTAATCTTTTTTCATGAAAAACTGACTAATGAGTCCATCAGAACATTACAAATTGCAACTCATGCTTGCCGAATATTTTAACTGTATGGTTCTTGTCCATTTGATAGAGCTGTTGAACTGTTAGCCTTGGAATTGGGCAAACTTCAGAGCAAACTTAAGTCGATGACAAGTCAGAAATCCTCAGAAATTTTGAAGTCTGTTGCAGAAGAAATACATATGCAGCTGCAGAATGTTCATTTGCAAATCCAGACAGACATGTAGGTGTATTAGATTGATGAATTCTTAAGCTTCCGATATCTTACACTTTTGTGTTTTCTTGTTTCAGGGGAAAGCTTAGAAAACTCAGTAAATCAAAGAGAAAACGGCTGGAAACTAGATTTGAAGGTAACAAAATGTTTAGTTCAATGTTTTGATATATTTATATTTTAGGTTTACTATTTTTAATTATTTTATACATTTTTCTCCCGGAATTGTGTCTCAGGTTTTCAACTTCTATGTCATGTGCTACTGTTGTGTTTGTCTCTCTTGATAAACATTAAATAAATGGAGTCCCATAAAATAATGAAAGTGATAAAGGCACTACTTTTTTGCATATAACCTATCATGTACCTCAGAGGATCCCGTTTCCCTTTTTCTTTTCTCATGTTTACCTTTTAAATTCCAGTTCCGAAAACTACTAGAGTTTTTTCTAAGTAAAGAATTTAACAATAGTAATCGTTCAGCTCCAGCAATAAGGTTTGTGACTCCATGAATAATTTGTAATTGATATTCTTTGAAAATTTTGAAAAACTCGTCATGGCTCAAACCCCTCCTAATAAATTAAGCAAGAGGAAGCATTAAATGCCTTTTAACTTCTCAATACATTTATTAAGCCTCCTTGTTAACACGATTAGTTTAGAAAATGTGCATAAGTTATTGTTTCAAATATAAATACATCCCAAATACTATATACTTAAGAAAACAGAACAATTGAATTAGGTGTTCCTACTGCCACCTCATAATTACATAACCTAATGGTACACCAAAGCATTACATGACACTGACTAAAACAAATTACAGTAACTTCAAATTAGGGGAAAAAAATGTACATTAAAAACGTCAGATGCATTAACACTAAAAGTCCTCCTATCGAGTGTTCTAAGAATAGTGGTCGAGAAATCAACAAACAAATACTAGTTTTTGTTTGAAATTAAAGACGCGTTGATAATATTTTCCACCGACAAATCATTCTCATTGCAATGAGTACTTTTTCTCTTTTCCATTTAAAACTTCTATTTAAAGTAATTTAAAGTAATTAAAAGTAATTAGGAGGTTGGTAGGATGTTCTTTGTTTGTTTGAGGGTTTACCACTGTTCGTTCTTTTCCTCAGTTTTGTTCAGCTGACATTCTATTTGGTTTTCTGCATTCATTTTTGGGTCTAAAAAATAATAGATGCAAAATTAATTTTGTTTATATTCTTCAAATTTTAGTGTCCATATTAATTTAATACCTGTAAGTTATACAATAGGATACAAAAGGTGCTTGTATCCCTCGAGACTAATTCAAGGAATTCATATTGTCATCGGGATAATTACTTTAAATTTCTGTAATACGTAATCATGTTATTGTTGTACTGTAACAACTGTTACTCCAAGTCCAGAAGAAAGTTTGATTTGAAAACAGATCTCTATTTGTAACAATATACGAGGGCAATAACTATGATGGCAGTCCTAAAATTACTTGTCACAAGGAATTATAAAAGGGCTAGACAAAGGAGTGGTATGGTTCTACTGAAAGCGTCCTTGCACTAGATCTTGCATTTATATATATATCACCACCTCTGAATTTTATATTCATAGTTTTCCTCATATTTCTTTCTTTAGTGGCATTTTGTTGTCACGATTTTGTTACTTTGTTCGATTATATGTTTTATCTTTCTTCCTCCGTACCTTTTGTAACCTTCTCTTCCTCTAACAAAACGTAGACCAACAGAAACAGTTGAGGTTGATATACGATAGATTCAATGAAGAGGTTAATCAGCATCTACAGGATTGCAGAAGCACTGTTGAAGATCTTGAAGCAGATCAGATAGAGATCAAGAGAGCCATGGAAAAGCAGAGTATGAAAACATAGTATTGTATTACCTTATTTTATGTTTAAAATAACTTATAATCAAAATTTTATTATAATTTTTTTCAAAGGCAGTTTTCCCAGATAGTTAATGTAATCCAAATATGCAAAAGACGTCCTTTGGATTCAGATACGCCCTTTGGTTTTTAAGTGCAATATATCTATAAATATCAGCGCAAGGCTCGCGTTCAATTTAGTTTTATATGACTATTAGAGTTGAAGTATCAGGGGAGTAGTGCAACTCTTTCATATTTCTTCCCCCTATTTGATCAAGTAAAGGTATAAATTTCAAATCGTCGGAGCCATGATACAGTTTGCGGATATTTATGTCGTCTTCTGTATCCTTTCTGTTAATCATTTTGTTTTACAATTTTAATTACGCGAAGATAGTGTCAATGTATTAGCGTCACCAGTTTTTCAATTTTGATGAAAAGAGTCTCGATGTATTATGCAACAGAAATTGTGGACAATTACATCTATATGATATTTTGGAAAGAAAGCTGCTTGAGCAACCACTTCGTGGTCAGCCCGATAAGGGATTAAAGCTCGGGAGAGCTCTTTTAGATCGAGTCTCTTGCTAAGAAAAGAAAAGAAAAAAATCACCGTTTGTATTATTGGTAAGTATCATGTTGGTTGTGGCCTTATTTTGAATATATTTTGTTTATAGGAGTAGCACATAAGAAGCTTCTGTCGCAAGTTGAAGAAGCAATGCAGATCCAACTTGATGACGCTCAAAGGAAAATCAGAGTCACCCAGGAGGCAAGTATTTGTTACATGTAGTTGCTTCATGCGTTAGCGCTAGGTTTTCCTCTTCTCATGATTTTATATGTATGAGGTCGTGATTAGTCATCAATCAGTCGCGTGATTCTCGAATTACTAGTGTAATGATACACTGCACCATACTATTTTAAGTTATACCACGAGTAATGATATTTGTCCGCCTAAAAATGTGGTGACCTGATGTTAAAAAAGGAGAAAGAAAAAAAAAAAAGTAGAGAGAGAAAATAATAAAAATGATGCATGTGATGAAACAAGGGGGAAAATAGGATGAAAATGACGTGAAAGAGAATGAGAGGTTGATAAGAATTTTGCCTTGAATCATTGTCTGCAAAACTACAGTAATTGAATCCTGCAAATGGAGGATGGCCAACCATTTTGGATTATGCTTGTTAGGAAAAGATACTCTCCAGCCAAATCACCATGAAGCCAATGTCCTGTAACATCTTAGCTTTTCATTGATGATAGGCAGCAACTAATGAGGGGATAATAAAATGAATAATTTTGTATTTTAGCAGTAGAGAAAAGATGGATGGAGAGGCAAGTTAGAATCCGTACACGTAAAGAAAGTAAAATTCGAACATTAAGCTTTGTTGGCCCCAGACTCTTTTATTCCCTTGCATTGTTCATTGAACTTAGGATGTGAACGTGATATGCTGCTGGTTCAGCTGCCATTAGTCGTTCTGTTTAGATTTTCGTTTTCCTTATTCATTGTCATTTGTTTACAACATTGTTAACGACGATCCTTTTAAATGGATGCAGAAGGCCAGAGGGAAACTTCTACAACTGAAGCAAGTTGTAGCTATGTGCTTGAAAGAAGAAACACTAAATTAATATGATTTCTGCTGATTCCTTGCAAGTTAGGAAGTTTGCTCTGAAGGAAGCGCTTTTTGAGATTTCGCTAGATCCTTAAGACTGGAATCATTAAAGATTTCTATGTACGTAATATGATGACCCTTCCCTCTTCTTTTAACTGCATAGAATGGATAATTGGCCTAGTTCAAGTAATATCACCTAAACTTTCTTTTATCAAACTTGAATACTGGGTCTATTGTGTGTGATTTGCGGGATAAAAAAATCCACAAGTGTCATTGAGATAGTTATTATTTTCCCTTGACCATTTTCTGATTTTCCAACTGCAATTTGGCGGTTCACTGCACTCTTTTTACAACTTATATTTTAAATGCATGCTGTTTGAATTTTTGGCCAAAAAGATGTTTGAGTTTTGTGATACCGTTGGTTAAAGGAAAACAGTGAAACAAAGAGAAATATTTTGTTTGGCATTTTTAATGTTTTTTTGTTATGTTTCAAGAAGAGTTGTCTTTGTTTGTGTGAGGGGAGGGGAAGAGAGAAGAAATAATTGCTGCAGTATGGAAAACAATAAATTTTTGGGTCATTCTAAACGTTGGAATGGTTCAAGAAAAGAGATAAATAGATAGAGATAAATGATTAATGAATGAATAAAAGATACTTATAAATGATGGTAGATTATTTTATGATTAAATTTTTTCTTTAAAAATTGTATGTTATTTATTTTGATGACTGTGTACAATTCTATACGTCTAAATATATAATCAATAATAATAATGTAATAATCATAATCAATTTACCCTCTTCCAGATAAAGTACAAAAAAATTATAGGGAACTATTAAAAAAGTGATAAATTTACAATATATATATA
>Ga0123340_1001380_pt1 | contig 20023 bp, 13 predicted proteins | sample SirMexnodulemix_FD_89961 | JGI IMG/M metagenome (GOLD analysis project Ga0123340, IMG submission 89961) | Root nodule microbial communities of legume samples collected from Mexico - Siratro Mexico nodule mix | ecosystem: Host-associated > Plants > Roots > Nodule | place: Mexico: Nepantla... | reverse complement strand
ATACCATATCAATATACTTCAATCAAAATTCCTTATAAAACTTAAATTTTGAATTAAAAAAATATACGTTAAAATATTCTAAACAGTTTCCAAATATAATAAAAAATAATTTTTAATATAATTTAAAATTAATTTATGCGTAAGTTAATTTGTGAGTTTTTTTTATATTTTTTTATACTCATGGATAAGTAAGTTTTGACTTATGCATTATTTATTTTATTTTTATCTTGCAAAAATATTTATGAATGAAGTTTGATGAATGATGATGTCCTCTGTACAGTTCATGAAGTAATTAAAGTATTAACTTCATAACTTAAAACTTATGATATATTTATTATAATATTAAATGAGTTAACGTTATTCAAATTTGAATTGTATCAGTTAATTTTCAGATTGTTGAATCTAATTTTCAGATATGTCATTCTCAGCTTCAAAAATCACAAGAGGACCCATAATTTTCCTTTGAACCGACACACTTCTCACAGTTCGGATATCTTTATGTAGGGAGCCGCACAAGACAAGGACTCTGGTCTTTTTTATTTTTCTAACAAACACTTTGGACTTTAGAGAATATCTTTGTCTTATGATAGAATGAATAATGAAAAATTTAATCATTAATAATCATTATCAATATTCAATATCCCAAAATATAAACCTTTGCTCATTACAGAAGCTTCAATAGTGTCCTACCTTCTACTCCACTTCTGTCCCTTCTTTATTTGTCTGCATCTCTCCCTGAAGTGCTGAACTAAAGCACCAAAGCTTTGTTGCTTGCAGTTGGCTAAAGAAATACATACATATATACGAAGGCTTCAAAATGAGGGGTCCTTTGGGTGCAGTCATAGGGAGGTACCCTTCAAGTGATGGAACCGCCCATTTGGGTGGAATCATTAAGCAAAACAGAAAATGCAGAGACATAGCTGTTCTTGTTATCTTTATAGCTTTCTGGGTCGCCATGATTGTCAACTCCAGCTTTGCTTTCAGCCGAGGAAACCCATTAAGGTGAGCATCTTAAAGTTTGCAGCTTTATCTGATTGTGCAATGTGCTAATGGAATTTCTGTAAGTGGAAGCTGTAGTTTTTAAGTGAAACTTTAAGGCATGAAATATTGACTTGTTATTTATCAAAGGCTACTTTATAGCTTTTTTTTTAGGTAATTTTGGCATGGATGTTTAATTTTTAACAATATTTGGATTCCCTTGTGTGTTTGGGGAAGGGGTGTTTCTTGCGGTCCAACATTTTCTACTTAACCTTTTCTTCTAAAGTTTTTTGGTTCTTTACTTTCACTAGTTGTTCAACTAATATACCACAAAAATCCCATGTTTATTGGTTGCTGAGGAACTGAAAGTCTGAAAGAAGATGTGAAACTTGATTGTACATGTAATTCTCTTCAAGCGTTTGTTGTTATGGCTGTGTTCTCATTGGTTTTATATCTTACTAGGCTTACTTATGGACTGGACTACAAAGGAAATGTATGTGGGCAGAAGCATGCAGCTCAAGATCTTCGAGAATTGGAGCTCAAATACTGGCTAAATCCTAATCAGGTTTATCAAAGTGGATTGAAGGATAGCCAATTCAAACTTGCCGATGCCCGCAGTATATGCTTGCTGGACTGCCCTATACCTTCTGAAGATTCACTTACTTGGGTGTGTGATTATCCTGAAGGAGATATTCACGTTTCACTGAATGATTGGATTGATATGAACTACGATTATTTTGAGTTCCTTACGCCAGAAATGAGAAACTCTTCACTTCTACTTCAGGGCCCTTGTTATCCTGTCATATTTCCTAGTGTAAATGGTGAGAAAACTTTTGCATTCCTAATGCATTCATAAGTGTCACATTGTTGCCAATGTTATTAAATGGTTGCATCATGGTGTGATGGATTTTTTGCCACCTGCCATGGAAGCGCCATAGACTACAATGGTGTGGTTTTATGGCAGAATTTTGGCCTTCCACCGTTGATAACACTGGTTGTTGCATGCCTGCTAATGGTTCTGTTGTGTGGATACATTACTTTGACTTTTTACCATGGTTGCTAATTATGTTTCTTGTAAGGAAGGTGTTATGTTTAGGTCCTATTTTTCACCTTTCTTTAGGGCACAGGGAGTGGACAGGGCGTAAGGGACTGTCCATATCCTACATATGATGAGTTTTATGTAGTGCTTGATGCTTAGAGCATACCTTTTTTGTCTAGTTTACTGGAGTTGCCAATTCATTGCCAGAGCATCAAATGTATCATTAAAGCATTGGAAGCAGATGGGTGGAGTTAACATCAAAGAAGACATTGTTATTGATAAGTCCATTCATGAATATATCAATTCTCCCTCAGCTGTCTTAAAGGTGATTTTTTGTGCTTTCTACCTTTTTCTTTAATTGATGTTATGAGTATGATTTTTTCTCTGGAAAAGCATAGCCCCTTACCAGCAACTTGGTTTTAAACTGTAAGACAAGAAACGAGAAATTAAAAGAAGTTTCTTGGGCAGGGAGGTGTCCTAGAGATATCAGTGTTCTGCTGAAAAGATATGTTGTTAGGATAGCAAAGACTGCAAATTTATATGAAGTTTTATCTCCTCGGTTCTGTTGATAGCTGTTATCAGATTTCATCTTATGACCAATTGTCAAACCTAGGGCAAGCCTACCAGAATAGGGAATCACCAAGATGAGCTATAGGTTTTGATACCATGCAAGATTTTATTAAAGCCAATTGACATTAAGTGAAATTATCCAACATATAAGCCACAGTCAAGAATTTAGGTAATTGATGTAGACCTTCCCAACAGTTGTAACAAGTAAAAATTGTGGAGGCTTGTTGATATGCATCGTGCTATGAATCTTATACCCTACCTATTTTCACATTACCTTTCTTTCACCCTTTTTGACACTTACTAATTACAATTTTTTAAAACTTAGCTTTGTTCTTTCATTTTATCAGCCTTTAAGCATTATCTTATGTGTTACAGAAATTTGAAGTTTCACAAATACTTTTATTTGCAGAGATACATGGCTGACATTGGAAAGTCTTGGCCTGTGCTGATTGTTTGTGGAGGGATTTTACCTCTGTTTCTGTCTGTGATTTGGCTGCTGATGATTCGGCATTTTGTTGCTGCTATGCCTTGGGTTACGGTGGTTTTGTTTAATCTTCTAGTGGTATCGGTTACAATGTTTTTCTACCTTAAAGGTTAGAATCTCTTCTGGGATATTTAGATTTCCAAATGCATGTTTTGTTTAAGGAAGTAACACTATACAGGAGACAACCAACATATGTTTTTTTTTGTTACATTCATTTTTCCTTTCCTTGCCCTGTATGTTTACTTCCTTGCAGCTGCGTGGCCTATTCATTTTTGAGATCACCATTTTCATACACACCCTGGCATCAGCTGTACTTCTGCATCCTCTCTCATGTATCCAATCAAGCACACAACACTTCTCTGGTCATATTTTTAGTTTGATACATGTTGCAAACATATAGTTAGACACCACATATACTTGTGTAACCATCTAGACCGAAAATTGAAAAGGAATTTTGGACCAGCACTAGAAGTTTTCTACACATAATTATGGTAAACTTTATGACCAGCGGTGTGAGGCAGGATGCCTTTGAAAAGAACTGGACAATTTATTTATAATGTATTTTCTTTGATTAAATATTGGATTTTGAATTGTTATGAAATTATTAGATTATACAGATAATTTTTTGAGTTTGTATGTGACAGCATAGCCATTCATTGGGACTTGGAAATGATCCAGATATCCCTGATCTTCTATGCCTTTTGGGCGTTGGAACAATGAAAAAAGAAATGTTTGCTTGTGTGGAATACAACTCATAAAATATTCAAATGTAGGATGAAAGTATGTGTATAACAAACATACATAGTGTATTGGTGATTAAATTTGAAGTCTATTGTGCTTGCTTCTATTAGTTTTGAATCATCTAGCCAAATATTTCTTTTTCTAGATTTTGAGCAAGCACCAATCAAACAATAATGCCTAATTCTTGACTTTCAGTTGGCTGGATAGGAAATGATGCTATTTCCCCCATTATTGGTGAGCATGATCCTTACATTAGTGTATATGTGAGGGTGAGTATCGGCTTGGTTATGTTCTGATGTATTTATTCTGTATCTCTACATTGATGATTTATATTTATTGATTTATCATTTGAATTCATTTGCAGGAGCTGACTCATCTACGGGTTGTCACAGTCCTTATGAGCTTTATCATGCTTGTTGCCATTCTTACATCAATTGCTATTGTTCGGCGCATCCTTATGGCAACTTCCGTCCTTAAGGCAAGCATAACTTTATTAAATGCAATTATGAAACATGATTTTGTTTGTTGTTTTGGTTCATTGTTTGATTTCTGATTGCAATTATGTGTATTTTTAATCTAAAAAATATTTCTGAGGCTGAACTTCCAATTAGGGTCAGATTTATCATGCATTTTTAATAATCTCTTATGTAAGACAAACATTCTTTTCTGTGCAAAAATTGCTTCAGATGAACTCTTGTCATGAAGTTGGTGAATGTTAAAAAATTAAGGTGAATGCATTACCTACATCTATTATTGCACATTTTCAATGAAGCCTGTTTTAAGCTTTGCTTGTTGGGTTTCTGGGCTTCCTTCCTATGTGGAGAATTGACTCAAATGTGTAAGCCCATTTGTCTTATTTATATAAGTGTAGAAAGGTCAAACTAAGGTCATGTGTGAGAGACTCGTTACTAAAAGTACAACAACTACAACAAAGAGAGAGGAAACAGGTAAAACCATTGTGATTTTCACAACACGATGATTGCACCAAATTTCACTTAGCACCACGCAAATTTTGCTCAAGAGCTGAGCCAATTTTGAACCAGAATCTTGAATCAGTCTAAGGACCAGAACCAATACTTGAACTAGCACTGTGACACATCAGCAAATGCATTAAAGGACCAGAACCAACAACAACAACAACTTAGGCACCTTGATTAGAATTTTGACCAAGCCTGTGAACTTGTATTAACACTACAAATAGTTCCAGAACCACTATCAAGATTAGCACCAGGACCAACACCATTGAACCAGAACCACGACCAACATCAACACTCGGTTAGGATTGGCACCAAAATTTTCAGTGATCGGTATCTCTCAGTTAGGTTTTGTGACAAATTTGGTGACATAATTTTCGAAGATTTTGTGGCGGATTGGTGAAATTGAGTGGTTTTCTTACTAGTTGATACTAAATTGATTCATATAATTCATGGATTAGGCCTTACTATACATACCAAACTAGGGACCTCATCAAGAGTATGGAAGGATGATATTCCACAAAAGTGAATCCCCACCTACACTCCCATCAAATCCAATTGGCAGCGAATCAATAATTCAACGTTCTTGTAAGATCAAAGCCAAAGATTGAATGTCCTATTTTCTATGAAACATGAGAATATCTCATGTTCAAGCTAAATGATGGATTCAAGATCATAAGAACAATATAGGACAATAATAAAAATAAGTGACTGAATCAATTGTTATTGAAAATATGAACAAAAGCACCTGAATCAAGTATTCATGGACTTTGACTTAATGCAAGTTGTTGACAAACCAGAAATTGTCACATTCAAGTTGAAATTGTCTTGCCATGTTTTTTTGATTGATCTTGTGCGATAGAGAAACAACTCAAGTTAATTAACCGTTTGTGGTTTAAGCGAGGCAAGGATCCAAGAAATAAGTTTTGCATCCTAGGTATCCCATATAACCATCGCAAATGGATCCTTGGTTGGAGTAGAAGTTTAGTCGAGAAGACTCGATCTCCCTCCCCCTTTCTCTTTCACAAACATTTGAAACTAAAACATTCGGACATGATAGTTCTTTTCAGTAAAGCAAACACAATTTTTCCAAAGCCAATAAACAACAAGAATGAGATCAAAACCTGTTGACTAGAAGCTAGACCCACAAATTAGAAGCAAACCCACAAACCAGGAACAAGAGATTACCAAAAGCAACAAAATAAAAGGCCACGAACAACCACGCCGCTAAAGGAATCATGGGTTTGATCCAAAACTTGTTGATACCATGTTAGAATCTCTATTTTTATGCTCCTTTCATTAATCATCATACCATCTATAAATATTGCACAGATATTTAAAACCATCAATAGCAATAATGACACAACTATTCTAATTCCTCTAATTAGGTAATCTAATGAATACATAGATTCCTAATTTAAAATAGAGAGAGTATAGTCAATATTTAATTGGAAACTTTAACCATATGATCCTGATTGATGCTAAGAACATCTTTAACTCCTCAACAATTGATTGGGCTTCAACAATAAAGTAAGTCATGGTGTGATCTTTTTGTTTAAAAGATATCAATTTAAGAACATAATCATAATGTCATTGAATGTTATTTGTAGAAAATACTCTCAGCCTTCTTTCAAAAGGTGTTTGAAGCTTTCAATGCTCTGAGTTCCCAATATATTGGGTTCCATAGATTTTGACAAGGCATAAAGTTGAAAATCCATCTTCTTCCACTATTTTGTCAGCCTCGAGTGATGGTATTTTACTATCATCTTCTTCCAAGTAATTACGGAAACCTTGGCCAAGAAACCATAGTTTAACATATGCAAAACAAGATAGACAGCTTTTGCCATTAAGCTTTTTTAAAGTAATTGTGGGGGACCTAGCAAAGGAGTGGATAGGTCAAGATGTCATTTTAGACTATAGAAAGAGAAGAGTGGGGCAACAAAAACTCTCAAGGTATCCAAGAGGACTTGAATGTCAATCTGTAGTGAAAGGAGGAAAAGGGGGTTAGAACAAGGACTGAAGAGGTTGGCGAAAGCAACACTGGTGGAACGTGCCTAGGTGAGCAATGTAATGAGGTTGTGTGCTAGGTTGCTCGTGCCTCTGGGATCGGTTGAGTTCTTCATTGTTGTGCTCAGAGTGCCGATATAGAAGCCCAAGAACAATAAAAGAACGTGCCAAATAGATGAAGTGAATCACACCAATTGGAAATAAGGAACAAAGAACAAACTAAAAGTTAGAAATGAAAGATCTGTCTCGTGTATTTAGTAAGAAGGGTTATTAAAATACATTGTAATGTGTGTCTGTTTCTATTCTTATCTGGTATAAACAACATTCAACCTTATAAAGGGCTACAAAATGGTTACAAGTTAGTTAGATGTACAAAACAAAAATCTAACTAACTAATGTATACAAAGTACTATTGGTTCACCCGACGACCACATGTTGAGACATTAGACAACTTCTAATAGATAATGTCTATAATTATTAGACAACTTCACTAGACAACATCTATAATCATCAAACAACCTATTCAGTACACCAAGATCTACATTTGTCATTTGTATTGTAGAGATGATCCAAATTTGTTGGTTGTCAGAGAGAACTATGGTGGATGGCAGTAGACAGCGATGGTGTACACAGGGTTCTGTGTTGCTTGACAAGACAAACACGACTAGGTGTTTGTCAGAGAAAAAACGATGGTGGCTGGCGACATACCCATCAAACCCTGACGATTAGGGTGGGATTGACTGGCCTTGATACCTTTACTCGAGAGTGAAAATAGAAAGAATGCTTGAGAGATAAATAACCTTTTAGCTTATTCATATATTTCTAAGGATCCTTGCATCAGAGATATTGAGAAAAGATATGAGCAACCTACACATAGGTGATAGATAGGTAATACAAGAAGATAAGTTAACCTATTCTAACAAGCTGACCATTCAAATAAGTTAAACAATTCTGACATAAAAAAAGGGTTTAAGTTCTTTTAAGTTAATTAATAGCACTCCAAAACTTCCTCAATCTACCACCCTATTGTTTATTTCTGCATAGGAGGTTTGATGTTAAAAATAAGCTTGATGGCCATTGTTGAGAAAGTGCTTAACCACAATGGGCTATTGTGAAAGGACACAATAACTTCCATTAGAATTAACTTAAAAAATGCACTACAAAAATAGAAGTATGGGGTGTTTTTCTAATTGAAAAATGGCAAAAAGGTGGAAAGTACGAGGGAATAATGTTTTAACTTTTCTGAGAGAAAAAATGCCTGTTTTGGTCTCAGTAAAATGGATTAGTTTATGTTATTACAATAATATTTAGAAACATCCTCCTTTTCTATTAGTCTTTATGGTTAAAGTAATTAAGAGAAAATACAAACAGTAAATTTTTTGTGGGAGACTCGTCTTTTCTCAATGCTGTACTCCTTCGCCTTGTCTACTTGCCTGTTACTTAGATTAAGCAATTGGAGTGCATCTACTCTCCAAGTCAGGGAAACGCTAATCTTGCTAGGTCTGCATCTGGCAGCAGTAGTATTCACAGCTTAGCCAAACTTTGGTCATATCAATTTGATCATCCGGTGTTCTTGTTTAACTATTTAATGAACAGATGCTTAATATTATATCCTTTACTCTGCCAATGCTATTTTTTGTTGACCATAACAATTTAATTGCTAATGTGTGATATATGTTCTACTTATGGAACATTAATTTCATAACTTCTATAACCTACACTCCATGTAATATGTTAGTTTTCTTTCACATCCAGTTTTCACCAAGTTCTGAACAACTTCTCTTTCACAAAATTGTCACATAACAGAGCCCTTAGTCACATAGTATGATACAACATAGCAATGCTAGAATTATTAATAATTGTGGAATGATGGTACAGCATTGTTTCCCTTATGACACATTGACGTAGACAATCAATTCAGTTGATTTTAATGCAAATATTGCTCACAGGTTGCTGCAAAAGTGATAGGAGAAGTTAAAGCACTTATCATTTTTCCAATCATACCTTACGGTATCCTTGCTGTCTTCTATATCGTTTGGACTTCTGCTGCTCTTCATTTGTTCAGCTCTGGTCAGGTTGTTCAGAACAACTGTAATTCTAACTGCTGCACGTATGACCTCATTGCAAAAAAGGTGGTATGTGATCAGTGTTGTGGATACAGCATTCATTACACGCCACATATTGGAGCTGCCATCCTTTTTCACCTATTTGGCGGTTATTGGGCTACACAATTTTTCATAGCGTGCTTGTCAACAGTGATTGCTGGATCTGTTGCCTCTTATTATTGGGCCCGTGGTGAAGCATCTGTAAGTCAAAATACCATGCTAATAAAGAAATGAACAATTCAGAGGAATTTGTTTTGTCAGGGCAAATTTTCAGCTTCATAATAATAAAGACCAAATTTAGATTAAATGACAAACATCAGGCTTTTGTCTGTTTGGCTGATTGGAATTTGGTTTATCAATTAACTAAACCTTTTTCTTCTGATGGTTATAAATTATCTTTTATATGATATTAAATGTGTTTCATCTTTGTCATTGCAGCCTGAAATTCCTTTTCTTTCAGTATTTTCCTCCATGAAGAGGCTTGTGCTTTACAGTCTTGGTTCTGTGGCTCTTGGTTCTCTGACTGTATCATTTGTAGAGTCAATCCGCTTTCTGCTCGAAGCTATTCGCCGTAAACTAAAAGTCTCCAGTCATGTACCTGATAGCTGGATTGGCAAGGCTGCTTACCAATCTTCTCAATGCTTTCAAAGATGTATTGGGTGGATCATCAAATCAGTGAACCGAAATGCTTACATCATGGTAATTTTTTGTTAATCTTACATAAGCTGTTTATGTCTGCATCTTGCAGATGGATATGCGCATGGTAATTTTGAGCAGCTGTTTAACAGATAAGGACAGTCAAATAGATGTAAAAGCCAACTTTAATCTACTTTTGCTTTGTCATTGTTGTAATCAGAAAGTATGGTAGAGGCAGAATTACATATAGATATTTCATCTGTTAAAAATATGGGGGAAACAATTTTTTTAATGTTGGCATGTTAAGTAGTTTATATAGACTTGTATAATTTATTAATTTGTCTTTCTGCATTTTACTTGTCTTCCTCACATCTGCAGATTGCTATAACGGGTAAAAGTTTCTTTAAAGCTTCTGCTATTGCAACCGAATTGATCATGAGTAACATCCTACGGATTGGACGTGTCAATGTGATTGGAGATGTTATTTTGTTCCTTGGAAAACTATGTGTCAGTCTCTCAAGTGCTGTTTTTGCTTTCCTCATGCTGGACACCCACAAGTACAGATCCGCACATAACAAGATATCATCTCCACTTTTGCCTGTTGTGGTATGTTTATAATCTTGTAAGAGTAGGGCTTGAAAATCAATAATGGTTTAACCAAAGCATGAAAGATGCTAATTCAATTTTTGACCAATAGAATGTGTACTTGGTCAAAATATTTTAGCATGTTCATAGGTTTTAGTTCCAAAACTTATGGATCTTGTTCTTTCTTTCATCATGGAGAGTTAAATTTGTTGCTCTACACATTAGGCATGACCATAATGGATAACATGGCCACTTAAAGGATGGAGAGCAGCAAAATAGTTGCAAAAAATATATCTATTGTAATTCTCCCTTTAATGTTGAATTGTAATTTTGTGCAATGCAGGTTTGCTGGGCTCTTGGATATGTTGTTGCAACTCTTTTCTTTGCAGTTGTAGAGATGTCAATAGACACCATCATTCTCTCATTTTGCCAAGATTCTGAAGAGCATGGAACAGCACAGTATGCTCCATCTCTTCTCATGGAAACCCTGGGAGACCAAAATGAGACGCAGAGACTTACACAAGAACCCCAATGAAGTATTTTCTTGTTCTATTTTCTCTGTGATGAATTTTAACAGGGCTTCAGGATTTAGAATTTTGTTGAGGTGCTTATTTTTTCCAGCCGAGTTCTGTTCTTCTCTTGTATATATGCTATATGCAATGATCAACAAAGGTTCCCTATGATTAAGGTAGCTCTTTAGGTAGTTTTACTTTTTGACAAATGGGTTATTCTAGGATGCCATGTTATGGCCACAACCAGAACAAATTCAATTATTGTTCTTGTGTAATTATAACCTTTCTCAAACTTGCATCTTGTGATGAATTATAAGATCTTCCGTTGTAGGTTCTTGATTGTCAATTCTTGAGTTTCTAAGTTTGCTTTTCATACCTTGCAATACAAACTTTTCTTAAGAAAAAACATTATGAACGCTAAGATATCGAAGAAACAACCCTCAAGGGAATCATATCCTCACAACCAGATACATCATAAGAACCTTAAGTTGCCCCTTTTGTATTACATTTAAACTAATGAAAAGGAGGAATAGGTCAGAAATATAGGAAGATAGGATGCCACCTTCCTAGGATATATTTCTACTTTCAAACTTTTTTAAGAATAATGAGCTCTTTGCACATTATTTTTCATACAACGAGTGCTACAGTTTTGGCTTATTGACCTCAAAGTACATCATGTTTTTAATTTTGTCATAGGATACTTTATGATTAACAAAACATATCTTGTTCCTAGTTGTCCATATAACTTTCGTAACACCAAATAAAAAAGTCTATGTAACAGTTTTGGCTTGAATGCTCCAAGACTTTTGCAAGAGATGAAGAATCCAAGAGATAGAATCAACAACAATGTGGCGCTGCTAACCCAGGCTCAGACATTTTTCAAAAATAGGAATTGTATAGTTTCAACAACTCTACAAAGATGACAACTCATTCTTTTAGTTTTAACATTTCTAACTATTTTTAAATAATTAAATATTGAATTTAAGATATCGTACATGATCATAGATATATTTCAATAATTAGTTTTTAAGTTTGTCATTTCTAAATATTTTTAAATAATTAAATATAGAATATATAATAATGTGTATTATGATACAAGTGTTTAAGCTGCTATCGAATATATAAAAGTAATGAAAACCACTCAGATATTATGTAGAATATATGCATAGAAAATATTTATTATAAAGTCATTTCCAAAGATCAAACATGTATAACAATATTTGAAAACGTTTATTCGAATTAAACTTTAATAGAAGACTGCTCTGCAAACTAGATATGTATATGCTTATACTTATAATTAAACAATATTTTAATGTATGAAGGTAGAGTAAATTATACATTTACATGAAAATTGGTGTAAAGAAATTATATAAATCAAAATTTTAATTATCAAGTATAAAGTCCTACATGGTAATCAATCATTTTCAAAATTACAATATATTAAAACGAGTATTTTTTATATTATTCATTTTCCTTTGCGTGAAAAACTAAAATATAAACTATAGATCAATATGAAAGGTGATTAAGATTTACTTATATTTTATATCAGTATACATTTTTTTTCTTACATACAAAGACATGGAAAGGTAGTAAAAGTTTGGTTAACTCATGAAATGGTAGGAGGGGGAGAGGTAGGGGGATACTCATTGAATGATGTAATTCATATTCATGATAGAATACCAGTTCCTTCATGTAACATGCTAAGTATCAAACTATGCAATTTTTATAATAAAGATTGTCATAAATTGTGCATCCATAGCCATGGACTCTCCACAAGTAATGCACAACCCCATAAGGATCAAGGAGTTTTCTGCAGGCTACATTGACATCCATTTTCTTTAGTGTACAATCAAATTTAACAGTCTACACTTTTTCAAATCCAAAAAACAATTATGATATACTTTTCCATACTCCAGTGTTACTGCTTGATGCCAACAAAAGTCACCATATTCTATAGTTGTCCTACACAAATTAGTAATCTCCAAAAGCACTATTACCTTGTAAAGCTTTTTTTAAGGGAACTAGAAGTAGTCATTGTATACATCTTTGATAATCATACTATCTTCATCAATATACCAGTTAAATTTTTTTCATTTTCCTCCATTGCACATAGTTTATCTTCCACTTGGCATGGAGGAGCATCTCATAACTACTTCAGCTTTAGAACTGCTATGTGCTGAAGATATTGAGGCAGAGGGTCTTAGGAGGGGTGTGGCAGCCCTGCTTGAAGTTTCATTAGCAATCGGGGAAGGGCTAGATGTAACAGCTGTGACTGGTTGTAATTCTACTTCAGGGACATCAATTAATTGATCATCTTCTTCAATGGACAACACAGTGCTTGTGTCTGTATGAATGGTGGAGTCATCAGGGAACATACCATGTCTTCTCTTCTTCCTAGCTGCCTTACCCCATCCATGAATTGTTTCTCTTATCCTCTGTGGGATTAATGCTGCCTTATAGTTTGTTCCCATCTGATATAAACATTGAAAAGCTGTTGTTGCATGGAACATTACAGTGGCAAAGCAAAAGCCCTTCACTAAAATGATTCACTCAGTGTATCAAAACCATTTTTCACGCAACACAAAATGGATTATTCATTATTAAGGAATGTCATTTGTATAATTTGAGACTTCCAAAAACTGAAAACTTGTCATATATAGTGTGATTTACATTTTCAAAAAATTGTTAGTTTTCAAAACAAAGCTGTACAAACAATTGGTAAAGAGGATCATGTGTTGAATTTTCCACATTCACTAGATATAAGGCTTTTCAATACTTTATAAATGGGTACAAAGCTTATCTAATAAGTTGGTTTTATACGGTTGAATTAGACTTAAAGTACACCTTTTAAGATGATATCAGAATGTATCCTAATAAGGTTGTCAGACCTATCAAACGGTGGTGTAATTATTTGTCTAAGATGAGAAAACATCTCCTATTTGTTTCTGTTCTTTGGATTTTAAATCATAAGTTTAAGAAACAATTTTCAAAACTTCCCTTTTAACCTACCTGTGTAACAAGTGCATATAGTGGCAAGGTGCTGTAGCTACAAAGAAACTGTCCTGCAAACCTGCAAAGTTGAAATACAAGGTGCATCTTCATTTGTTGATATGTGTAAACTAAGCCCGTAAATATCCAATGCTGGCATTTTACATTAAATGTCCATGCCAAGTAGTTATTTTATATTTAAAAAATGGCATGTCAATTCTTTATTGAATTAGTTTACACAAGTATTGTATGTAAGAATCCTGAATAAGGGGAAAAAGTATATTTCTGCATACCCCAATATTAGCCTTAAATACAGGAGAAGGTGATTCCTAATAAAGCAAGAATCATATCCGAACTGCCACTGTAGTCAAAAAACACATTTTACTAGTTTAGTCAAATGCAAAATCTCAAAGTTGCCATCTGTATTTTGTATTATGATTCATTAACACATACATATAGTTGTATCTTAATTCATTTTAACTCCCTAAAACTGAATCTTGCTTAGAATTTTGGATAATGTATGTCGAAGCAATATAACTATTTTTTATAACTCAACCTTGAAACAATATGATTCCTATTACTCCATGTCTAATTCTAGGTGGTAAAATGGATAAGAAAGTACCCAGAACCAAAAGAATGAAGCCAGCTCAAATGCATTCTGCCAAAAAGAACAAAGAATCAGAAGTTAATACGAAAATAACAAATTTGAGTAAGAAATTATCACATAAGATGTAGACGAACCATGGCCAACCTGGAAGAGAATGAAATGGATCAAGGACAACAATAGTTCAGGCTTATTAAACCAAAAAAGTTCATCACGAGGCCTCAACTTTGCTTCTGGGAAGAACCCTGCAATTCCAGCATTCTCCAATGCCAAGGTTGCAATTACATGCTGTAGCTTTGTTCCCACCAATAACACAAGCTGTGCATGAAACATAATGATTTTATTGTTGAATGTCTTCAATAATTTACTCAACTAATTTATTTAGCATATAAAAAAATCATAAAGGATTTCAGTGAATAAGGCCATAATAAAATTTAAGCAGGTTAACCAAAAAGCAGTGTATTCTATTAAAATTCCATAGAAAAACCCACCAACTATTCCACAAAGAACCAACCACATGCCATTTACAGCATCTAAATGGTTCTGGAACAAAAGTTTAAAAGTTCAGTTTATCCACCACATTGGCATTTGATGGAATTAGGATAACTAAAGGAAATGAAGGAAATAACTAAGTAACTTACAGATACAGGAATGATAGCTATCCAGAAATATAGGTTAGATCCTGCAAAAACCACCCGAAAAAATAACCATTTGTAAGTTTCAGCAGCATGCAAAACCAAGAATGATCTGACCACAATGCTTCAGTGAATCTTACGGAGAAAAGGGACTGGAAGTATAAGCATAAGGAGATTTTTTGAGCGAAGGGACGGTGAAGAAGAAGCATGTTAAAATCAAGGAATTATAAACTAATTTCCCCCTAGATTCCTTATAGCAGGCTATACCTTTAATGTTGAAAAGCATGAAGCCAACAACAAATCCCCAAAGCGGGCCACTGCAAGAGATTTTACAGACATAATCAGCTTTCAACTTCTTCATGAGAATCAGTTACTGAAAACTAAAGCAATAAAATTGTAACAAGAATAAGTCCAACATGCTCAAGTTAAGAATTTAACACATTATAATCTTGCTTCCTTATTTTGATTATTTGCAATGAATATAGCATAGAAAAATTAAACTACCTCTTAAAACACTAAATACAAATAAATGGATATCTTGTTTCCAACAATTACTATTAAAACATATCATCTTAGAAGGAAATTTAAGAAAATGGGAACGCACATAAAAGTGCACTAGAGATGTTATAATACTTTAGTAACTGAAATTGGCGTCCGAAGAGAAAATCATGAATCTGACTGCTGAATCTCGACTGTTACTAACCTCACACCAACTATCCTTTGGAATTCCTCTTCCATAGACCGAACCATGTAGCTATGGAAATCATACTTTAATGAAAGGTGGTGATTCTGCCATGAAGAATGAAAACATAGTAAGTAGTTCATATTCACAAAATAGTAGTGCACACATGCAACATAGTTCCACGAAACCTGATATACAACTACCACGGGGATTGTTGTTTAAAATTACAATTCATGCAATTACAGACTTGAAATCAGATGGTAGGAAACTAATATTATGCAAGTGCATGAAGTATCCATTTTTAAACAGTCTTTTTCGGTTTCCACTAGGAACTTAGAACCAGAGTTTTCTCAAGAAAAGATAAAAGTTTGTTAATTTTTGCATCTTGACATATTGTGGGATGAGAGTTTAAATAGCATATTAGCCGAAGAACTTTGTGAAACATAATAATTATGGGATGAGAAGCACATTAGATAGCTTGTGAATAAAAACCATCTATACCAAAGACAAATTTTATTGCAAAACTGCGTACCATGATGAAGCCTTTGCGAAGTGTAAGATAATCAGCACGAACCACAGAATGTGCAAATTGTCGGAAAAAGCATGTCTGCAGCTTAATTAAAATTAAAATTAGATATACAATTATACTGAGTAAATGGTTCAAAGTGAAACCTGAATTTACATAGAACTAGATGATTAAGATGATATATAAATTGAGAGTAGGGTACAAGGTACCTTAGAATAAAAGATTCATATAAAGTATGTTTGTTCTCGAAAAATGCCGATAATGTACTATTAGCATTGAATTCCCATAAGTTTGACAACTTCAAAAAAGTAATCATTAAAATTTTGATCATGTTTTACTCAACATCCTTGCTTCCTTGAGAGAAGAACTTTGAAATGATTAATCGAACTTAGTTGACCGTTGCAACAAACTCCTGTTGCATAACTTGTTTAGGAAAACAATTTGATCAAAAGATGAGAAATCTAACCAAGTTAACCATGCAAAGATGGTAAACTCTTTTCTGTATATTTTGATTTTAAACATTCCTCATATCTTCCTAGTTCCTTCATCAAATAAATTTAAGAAACTAAGAAGGGAATAGTAAAAATACAGTAATGAAATAAAACCAAATGGAAACAAGAAAACAAGGGGAGACATGTAATTACCACCCAAATGAGGGAACTGTTTCTGAACAATGGATTTGATGCATGAGACTTCACAAAGGTTGATTGCCTTTTCATAGTCAGCTCTCTTGTGATTGCTGTTGAAACAAAAGAATTGAAAAATCAACTACTAAAATGCTTGTTTATTAAACTTAACTTCAATGGCTACCAGGTAAAAGGCAAACATAATTGCGAGAGTTTGATTATATAACAGATTGTATTAGCTGCAACGACTACATAACTGCGAGAAGAGATGCATTATAGGATAACAAACTTGATCGACGTGCTTTGAAAGTTTGTGTAGTCAATCATATAACTGGAAACAACATTTCAAAGGACTAAAAAGGATAACATAATAGAAATAGCTTTCATTCAAAAGGGCAATGTGCTTACCAGATAATGAATCACGCCGATCCATGTGAGCCTCATCCTCCCACACTCTCCAACTGTGAATCTGGTTTAAACTACTAGTGTTATTATGTCAAACAAAATCCAAAAATGATAAAAAGCTGAATGTTTTACCTCTCAAAGCCAATTAAATAAAAAAGTTTAATAGTGTGTTTGGATATTTTTATAGAGAATTTGAAATGCTTTATGAGAAAATATGTTACTTGGATGACAAAATTCAAGTTTTTTTCTAAGTTTTTTTTCCTCAACTGTCAAGTGTAATTTTTTTGGTTGATATCTGCATGGATTTTTTAAGCCAACTTTACCATATTTTTTGCTAAAATTTAGTCAATAATTTTTTTCTAATATGAGCCAGGTATCTTTCAGTCAACTAGGACCTTTTTCAAGTAAAGTAAGGGGAATTTTTTACCTTACATCGGTCAAAAATTAGGCCAAAAAACAATCTTGACCAACAATGTCAGAAAAGATAATCTGACAGATGCAGCTAAAACGATTGTGGTTGACATTAGTAAAAGATAACCTTGACTCATGTTAATGGAGAAAAACCCTTCTTAACCTCAGCTGAAAATATCTTGAACAACTTTAGTGAAAAGAATTGTCTCCATGGTAAGACATTTTCTTATATTCTAACGTATTCTACCAATAACCTTGAACACACTAAAGAGTGCTCCCCAATTAAATTAACAGAGTAGAAAGGAGCTGAACTTTGTGGATATGCTAACAAAGTTTTCTATATTACATACAACCTAGTTGTGGCAATTAGATCTCTAGGTTTGATAAGGCAATTTTATCAATTTTCAAACTCCTCAACTTAATTCTATCATTAGTTAGCCAAAAGTAGTTCATCAAAAGCTACCCAAGATCCATAAGTAAGATGAGAAAGGCATATGGTAGTCCTTTACTGACAACATAAATGTAATACACATTGTACCAAAACTTATTCAGAATGGCTCAAACTATTTTGTATCATCATTCCAACTTTGCTTAAGGTTTTAAGCATGCTAAAGAAGTAGAAAATTCATTGTGAAAACGCAAGCACATTTTGAAGAAGAAAATTCACACATTAACCATTTTTTTGCAACAATGATAAGTGAGATCTAAACATGCTTAATCTAGAAATAGAAAACAATAACTCACCTTCACAATGGCCAACAACATAGTAAGGCAACTGTAAGATATATGAGTTACTGCCATGACAAAAATGAACCGGTGCAACTGCTCTAGACCTTCATATGAAACAAATGGTTCATAACCCTGAACAAGATAACAAAGTGCAAATTAATGTACATTAATTTAGAGCAGTAAAAGCCAGTGATAGTCAAATTTTATACATGTAAGGTATATTGCTCATGCCTCTTTGCAAGTGCTTGTATTTATTCCATTTAACATCCTCCCAAATACACGATATGTAGAAGCCATCAATAATTTACGCTCTTCAGAGCCATTCTCTTCCATTTGTTCATCAATCTGGGATCGAGTGCATGGAGCAAAAGCACTGTTGTAGAACTTTGACGGAATGCAAATATTAGCTATCATGCGTGAGGTAGCTGTTAATAAGAGTGATATAAACCCGAGTAACATCAATTCTGAAGATAGAATTCCAAAATAATGAGCACTGATCAGTAAGAATTCTTGTTTATATCTAAAATGAATACAATACAAGTATAGTTTAATGCACAACACCTTCCTTCATCTTCTCTAAAGCTGCAAGCAACGGTTTTCTATTAGTTTTCCGCAGCCACTGCAGCCACAGAAAAACATAATCACATATCAGAATTCATGCCAAGGGCTACCACTAAGAAAGCTTAATTAACACTTAATAAAGGATTGTTTTTCAATCACAAGTAAGACAAGTATGTGATTAAGCCAGAATCAAGCTTTAAACTTAAACAAAAAATGAAAAATACAAATTTACACATGCCAGTGCAGATGCATATGAAGAAAGTGAAAACTTCTTTCCATGTAAATTAATGCAGATCCTGTTAAATCTATTTTAGAGCCCAGAAATGAAATTTCTGACCATATCTAAGTAGTTGTGTGGCAAAATACTCATTTTTTTTTTTTTTACCTACCCTTCCCTTTCTCAACTCATTGACAAGTCTGATAGTAGCTTGAGTCTTAACCTCAAGTTTGCAAAATGCCTTGAAAATTGAACAAAATTCCAACTTCTACCATGCAACTTTTTGCAACAACAGAGAAACTAACATCAAGAACCAACATAGATTCATGTTTAACTATTACTTACATTGCTTAAACGGTGAATAGAGCGCTCCACAAGCAGAGAGACAGCAACAAAGACAGTCAACACAGTAGCAACAGACCATGTAGGAGTCAAGGCCAATGACCTTGTTTCTTGTACATTGTTATCCATTTTGAAATACCCAAATCACAGACCAAACCTTGAATATGGCTATAGCTATGCCTAATAAAGTCACAGGCCAACTTCTTCAATGGACTTGAGGCATAGTCTCATCAAAGATCTCCTTAGAAAATTATACAAACAGAACTCATAGTGCAGCCCTTAATCAGCCTATAAATCAATGGGGGAATACTGAATCCCATAATTAGAAATTCTCTTTCATCAACAGACAATAGCAAGTAGTGATCCTGAGTACTAATTTACATACAAATACAAAGATACAACAGATCAAAGGAATAGGACCCAATGGAAGCTCTAATTTCCAATCTCTCCTTCAGTGACTCCAATGTTTGAGCATAAGACACAAATACTTTGGCAAAGCCCCCAAATGAACCTGGTGACTAGCTCCTCACTGCATGTCAAAATCTTCCACAACCATCAAAGACTCTTCCAGAAAAAAAAAAAAAAAAAAAAAAAAAAAAAAAAAAAAAAAAAAAAAAAAAAAAAAAAAAAAAAAAAAAAAAAAAAAAAAAAATTTTCTTATTTTTT